>ERZ1106969.11-NODE-11-length-208874-cov-13.822952_pt1 | contig 208874 bp, 152 predicted proteins | sample MGYA00403685_ERZ1106969 | MGnify/ENA primary metagenome ERZ1106969 (study PRJEB35170, sample SAMEA104062416) | human gut metagenome | biome: human gut; feature: human-associated habitat; material: faeces | place: Denmark | collected 2012-05-18 ...
TTGGCACCTTTGATTACTATATTCATTTTTCAATTACAATTTGCGGAAACTCAAGATTATAATTCAGCAGCATCTCCATATTTTTCTGGTTATAATACTTTTCCTTATAAGGAACCGCAAGGACTCAACAAAATACTTTGCTGGCTATCGGTTTAGGATTATAGCAAAAAATCACCTATTTCTGACTTTCAATTAGAAATAAGTGATTTTCTGCGCGGTTACTGCATTCTGCTTCGATCCTAACACGGCTAACGCCTTTGGAAATTTTCCATTCCTCATACCATTCTGCTACAAGACTGGCATCTTCCTCGCAAATAATTGCGGCTTCCTCTATACACATATCTCGCTTGAATAGATTGATAGCCGCTTTATGAAGACCAGCCTTCATCCCCTCTTCCCTGCTCGATTCCTTCTCACTCGCTATATGCCTCTGCTCATCATACTCTGTCAGCAGCACCTCGAACACCTCCGCTCTGTGTGATGACAAAAATTCCGCCAGTATTCCATCCCGGATGCAGGAATCGATCACTTCTCCGATTGCCTCTAAAAGATCTGCCCCTGCTTCCATCCATTCTCTGATTCGCGCCACGAATTCTGCATACTCCCTTAATGCAGAGCACTGCTCCATCAGGCTTTTATTATGTCCCCGGTTAATGTTCACCATGACCGCTTTAAATTCCATACACGGTTCCAGTTCCGGATGAAGCGTGGAAAATGCATTGGATAACTTCAGCTCTACATTGTCCGGCTCTTCCTTCAAGCCATTGTAAAATACATAGAATTGAGGAACGGGAAGCGTAATCAGACGGCTTCCATACAGATTCAGCCCCTTCTGCTCAATATACTTTCTGTATTCCTCTACGATATAAAACGCTCCCCGGACCGGCATGTTTGGGTTCCATGTAGACTGGTGCTCCCACAGATTCAGAACGTCGTCAATTAAAAATGCGAGATCATTCTTCATTTTCATATAAATCACATCTTCGAGCGTATAAATCTCCAATTCTTCTGGATCCGTATACTCGGAATGGCTGATAGCATTATACAGCGAAATTAGCTCCTCTTTCCGGTTAAATACCATGCGAAATAATCTGTCTTTATACTTTTTATTAACTTTTACCACGTTTCTACCTCTATTATACTTAAATAGCTGGTACTTTACAATAGATTTTTACATTCATTCCATAGACAGACCACTCCTCCCGCTTTCTATTTCCAAACAATTGTGAATGCTTTGGCAGACTTGCCGTGATGCCATTAATATGGCATAAGATATCGTGACGCATAAGAAAATGCGTAACAAGAGTATAACATGGTTATTACAAAAAGACAATAATAAAACCGTATTTATCGGCCACACACTCAAACAAAAGTTTTACTCCATACCAAAAAGGACCGACTGTATTTGAATGCCATTCACCCAAACACCGATCAGTCCTTTTTCGCTCATTTAAATCAATCTATTTTCACACTCATTTTGAACCTTGCAGCCGCCCTTACCGCTGTCCTGCACATAAACACCGTTCCAAACTGCACCAGCGTCAACAGCAGCAGACTGAATATCTGGGCTTTTAAGGTTGCCCCCGACACCGTATTGATAAACGCGAATGCTCCAAGGCCGATACACCGCCCGGTCACCACGAATATCTCGTGAAACGCCAGAAGCTCCGGTGAAAAATCTTCGATCTCCTTCACACTCTGTGAGACATCGAAAAATGTGGTATAACAGGATATTTCAATCATACCGGCCAGAAATGCATTTACCGCCGCAAACAGAATCACCATAACCGGATTCAAAAACCAGTAGCAGACAATGGTAATTCCAGTCAGTCCGGTAACGGCCAGAAGCATAAACCTGCGCCGGTTATCCGGCCGGAATGTATGGCTCATGAACCAGAAGGACAGGATCGACACAAGCCCCGTCAGCAGAGAATTACACCCGATCAGAAACTCGCTCTTAATGAGCTGATACAGAATTATGTTCAGAATGAACATAAAGGTTCCTTCCCGGATCCCCTTTAAGGTCTCCCCCAGCAGTCCATAGAGAATCTGACGGTTCTCTCCCATCAGCCGGATAAATGCCCCATACCGCACATTTCTCTTTTCCTTTTTTACCTCCCCCGGCAGTTTAAATACAGCGGCCATGGCAAGAAACGCAATGGCAAAGGCCAGTACAAAGATTGCCACATACCCCTTCACGCCGCCGATCGCAGACAGGATGCTGCCTGCCAGAAACGGTACGGTTAAGTTCACTCCTGCGCTCAGTGTGCTGATGATCCCCATTCCGCTGTCGCGGTTGGTGACATCCGTATAGTCCAGAATCATATGCCCATAGCTGATATAATAAAAGCCATCTGCCATTCCATTAAACAGCCCGAAAAGCATATAGCAGGTTCCCACATAAGGCTGAAACAGGATATAGCAGAGATAAAGGATATTATAACCAATGATTCCGACAGTGGCCGTCACACGGCATCCCGTCTTGTGCATGATCTGCGCCGAGACGGACATCGTCAGCGCACATGCCGCGAAGATCGCCCCATTATAAAACAGGGTGGAGTTTACATCTCCGGTCTGGTTCATCAGAAGGGTATTGATAAAAATAGCAGGAATCCTCGTAAATACCAGGAAAAGCGTATGTACCAGCAAAAACAGATAGTAATTATGGCTAAGCATCGTTCCCCCGAGAATGCACTTTACTTTCCATTTGATACCGCTTTTCCTTTTTACCGTCTGTTCAGTCACATCTTCAACCTCACTTAACCTTTCCGGTTATTGACCACTTACGCATCTCTATACTAACTTTGTTCACGAGTTTCCGTGACAACCAAAAACAGGCGTGCGCTTTTTGGAGCCAAGCTGACCGTTAAACAGTTTCCATTGACGGCAAATGAGGTCTCCTTCTTTTCCGGATAGATACAGGAGACTTCGGCTGCCGCACCGGATTTTCCTTCCAGGGGGATCTCAAATGATTTCTCCCCTTCACCGCCGGTTCTCCAAACTGCCAGATACTGTTTTCCGCCATTTATCAGGCCATAGCTTATGTATTCGTCAGACATGGAGGCAAGACCGGTCGGCCAGCAGGGAATTCCTTCCCGGATATCTTCCCGAATCTTTTTATAACAGGCGATCCCCTCCCGCACATACTGCATGCGCTTCTCTCCGATCTGCCCTAAATAACCGCTCTGGTGAATGCGGAACAGCATGGCATTTACCATGTTAAAGATCGTCTCCTCCTCGGTTCCTTCCACCAGCGGATAGGACCAGATTGCCGCCTGCTCCGGCGCGCATGCCGTCGCACAGTTTGCCGCGATCGCCGCCATTTTGATGTAATCCGTCTGGTCGGTTACAGACTGGATGCTCTGGCGTGCCAGCATGGAATACTCCATTCTCATACCGCCGCTGCTGCAGTTTTCAATTATCAGGTCGGGATACGCCTCGAAAATCTCATCCAGCCATCCCAAATACGCCCTGGTATGAGAAAGCAGTCCCTCTCCCGCTGAATCCGCATGGTAATCGGTTCCAACACCGGTATCAATATTGTAATCCATCTTGATATAGCCAACGCCGTATTCCTCTACCAGCCGTTTGATGACTCTGGTGGCATAGTCACGCACCTCTTTATTTCTGAAGTCCAGCTGATACCTGCAGTGGTCAATTATGGGCCTGCCATTTCTCTGGAAGAACCAGTCCTTGCTGACTCTGGAGGCCATAGGACAGTTGATCCCCATCACCTCCAGCTCCAGCCATAGTCCCGGAACCATACCTTTATCCCGGATATAACGGATCACTTCCTCGATTCCTCCCGGAAAACGCCTGTCGCTGGGCAGCCACTCTCCGACTCCATCCCACCAGTGTCCGTCGGAATACCAGCCGCAGTCCACACAGAAATACTCGCAGCCAGATTCCGCGGCCGAATCGATCAGCGGCTTTAAGACCTCTGTGGTCGGATCACCCATCAGACAGTTCATATAATCGTTAAAGATGACCGGCAGCTTCTCGTTGTCCTCATTTTTCCTGCGGATTCTGCGCCTGTACTTCGTCAGCGCTGCGACTGCCTTCTGAAATTCTCCCTCTGCCGCCGATACCGTACACGGTACTGAGAAAAAGTGCTCATCCGGTTTTAAAAGCTTCAAAAATCCATTTTCCTGGTAAGTCGGTCCCCCCGCCTGGACATAAAGAGTTCCGCGGATATCGCTGACCTCCCAGTGCCATGATCCGCTCGTCTCGATCTGCCACATCAGGGACTGATCCAGCTCTGTATTATAGTAGCAGCCCATGGGCAGATGTTCCACACACGCCCAGCTTCCCGTATTGGAGACAGCGATCCGTTTCATGGAAAAGGAATTTACCGCGTCATATCCCAGCTCATTTAAGGTGTACTTTTTCCACTGGGCCTCGCCAAACCAGGTATTGTGCGGAATATAGAGAATTCCGGTTTTATCTCTCGCCCCCTTCGCCTGTTCCGTGAGCCCGGTTAAGGCAAACGAAGATACATACTCCAGCGCATACTCCTCCTCAGAATGATTTACGACCTCATTGACAAAATTGACTGCAGAAATTCCGTCGTAGAACTGGATATGCGTAATCAGCTCCAGTCCTTTGTATTTCTGAATTACTTCCAGTTTTCTTCCGTAATCATTCCGGTAATCCCGGTGGTCCTCATACGTCATGAGCAGGGACGGGCTGCTGCCTGTATGCTTCAGACCATGGTGGTCATTCTGGTTGAAACCGCTGGCCTGAAGCTCCGCCAGAGTGTACACAGGGACGTCGTCATCTCCAATCTCCATTTCCTGAGGATGAGAGGAAAAATGCAGCAGCCTGACCGCTTCTCCCCTTTTCATCCCCAGATTTAAGTAAATTCCATTTTCAGCAATGTTCATATCCAATTTTCTCCTTCAAACCCATTTTCTCCTATAAACCAGTTCCCTGCAATCCATTTACCCTTTAATACCGGTCTGCGCAATTCCTTCAATAAACTGCTTCTGGCACGCAATATATAACAGCAGCATGGGAACCGTGGCGATCACGCTGCCCGCCATCAGTGCGCCCTTATTGTTATTGCAGATTCCCTGCAGGACAGTCAGTCCGGGCGCCAGAGGCATCCGGTTTAAATCATTGTTGGCGATAAGCGGCCACATCAGGTCCTTCCATGCAAACAGGGCGGTAAAAATCGCCAGCGAAGCCAGGCTGGACCGGGTCACCGGCACCATGATCTTTGTAAACACCTGCCACGGATTACACCCGTCAATCACGGCGGCCTCCTCCAGCTCCTTCGGCAGCGCCATATACTGCTGGCGCAGAAGGAACGTGCCAAACGCGCTGACCAGTGCCGGGAATATCAGTGCAAATACCGTATTTAACAGCTTGATCTTCGATAACATCATATACTGCGGTACAATAAAAATCTGTCCCGGTACCATCATCTGCATCAATACCAGTGTGAACAGCAGCCTCTTAAACGGAAATTCCATTCTTGCAAATCCATATCCGGCCATACTGGAAAATATAACCGCGCAGATCACGCGCCCCAAAATCATCAGAATCGTATTCAGATACAGGCGCAGAAACGGAACTGCCTCCAGTGCCTGCTTATAATTTTCCAGATATCCGAAGCTCCCGGGAAGAATCTTCATGGGAATGGACATCTGCTCTCCAACCGTCTTGAAGGAAGATAAAATCATCCACAGGAACGGAAACAGCATCACAATACTGCCCAGAATCAGAAGGAGATGGGTTACCGCGTGTTTTTTACTATTGTTTGCTTCCACTTTACTCCCCTCCTATTCGTAATGGACGATTTTCTTCTGCGCCACAAACTGAAGTCCGGTGAAAATCAGAATCAGACACAGTGCGACAATTGAAATTGCCGAGGCATACGGCTTATCCTGTACGACAAATGCCTGCCTGTAGTACTGGTACATAATTGTACGAACCGAGTCCATGGCCTTTGACGTATTGGCGTTATAAAGCATATAAATCAAGTCAAACTGCGTCAGAGAGCCGATAAAGCCCGTTATCGTCAGGAAGAATACGCTGGGAGAAATAAGCGGGACGGTAATCTTAAACAGCTTCACAAAGCCACCCGCCCCGTCGATCTCCGCCGCCTCATAGTAGACTCTCGGCACATTGGTAATGGCCACAATCAGTATGATAATCTGCTGTCCCAGACCGCCCCATATGGCGATGATAATCACCGACATCAGCGCGTATTTCGGATCGTGCAGCCAGGAATGCGTCGCGCCGCCCAGACTCTTGATCACATAATTCAAAAAGCCGAATTCCGAGTTGTAAAGCCATGCCCATACCATGGTGACGGCCGCAGGCGCAGCCACCATGGGCGTAAAATAAATAACACGGTAAACGCTTCTTCCCCTGATCTCCTTGCTCATGAGCCATGCCAGAAGAAGGCTGATAAAGATACCTCCCGGTACGGAAACAGCGGAGAAAATAAGCGTATTTCTAAGTCCGATCCAGACCTCCCGGTCCTTTAGGACCCGTGTGAAATTATTCAGGCCGCTGAACACATACTCTTCAAAGCCTGTGCTGGTCGAAAAGCTCAGCAGAAGTGTTTTAAAGATCGGATAGATGTTGAGAATCAGCAACCCTATGATTGTCGGCGCAACAAAGAAGTAGCCCCATAGATAGTTTTTATATTTTCGTTTGTTCATGTTATCTCCCCCCTGGGAAAGAAAGGGCTGCTAAAAGCTCGCAGCAGCCCCCTGGTTCACGGATTCCTGTTATTTCTTCTCCGTTGCCAGAATTTCATTGATCTCTTTCGCAGCCTGGGTAAATGCCTCTTCTACGCTCGCTTCCCCGTTAAATATTTTCGCCACGTAAGTATTCATGACCTCGGACCATTTTGTCTTGCTCTCCGTTCCTACAAACTGTACCCCGTAATCCATGCTCTTCAAAATAGCGCCGGTATCATATAAATCCTCATGTGCCTTTGCCCAGTCGGCCTCTACCCCCGTAAATGCCGGAATGGCCGGTCCGTTAATGGAATCTAACATCCCCTGTTTGGAGCCTGCATAAGCGACAAACTTTTTGGCTGCTTCCATATTTCTGCAGTCGCTGGGAACAGACAGCGCCAGGCCGTTCATCTGTGTGGCCTTGATGCCGGTAGGCCCTGCCGGAAGCTCTGTGATGGCAAACTTATCTTTTACAAGCTCATTTTCCGTGAAATAGCTCAGTTCCCAGTTGCCAAAGGTCTGCATGGCAACCGTTCCCGTTGCAAATAACTCAATATAGTTGACTTCCGCCATCATTTCATTGGAAGGTGAATAGTTGGCGTTCATATTCATATACCACTCCATCGCCTCAATGGATTCCGGCTTGTCCAGCCCGGACTGGTGTGTTGTCTCGTCGATGATACTGCCGCCGTTTTCATACAGGAAGTTTCCCCAGCCTTCCTGATCGTGATTGTATGCAGCAAATCCATAGACGCCGTTTTCCTTATCGGTCAGCTTCTTCGCGGCTTCCTCCACATCGTTCCAGCTCCAGTCCGCGTTCGGATACTCTACTCCCGCTTTATCAAACAGCTCTTTATTGTATACAAGTACGACACAGTCCTTGTCCTTCGGCACTCCGTAATGGGCATCGCCAAATGTATACAGCTTCGTTACTCCCTCCGGATAATTATCGTAGCTAAAGGTATCATCGTACTGAGTTAAATCATCGAGCTGCGCCAGCTTGCCGCCGTTTACATACTTTGCGACTACGTTGGTATGCATGGTCACAATATCGGCCATATTTCCGCTGGTTGCCGCGGCCTCCAGTTTCGTCCAGTACTCCCCCCATGGGGTGATCTGTAAATCTACTTTGATATTCGGGTAAAGCTTCTGAAATCCGTCGATGGTATCCTGAATCTGCCCCCGCTGATTCTCATTCCACGTCACATAGGTGAGTGTAACTGCATCTCCCTCGCCGGCTGCTGCCCCCGCCGCTGCCTCTGTCGCTGCCCCCGCTGCCGCCTCGCTGGTCTTCTCTGCAGTTGTACTGCCGCTTCCCCCTGACCCGCATGCGCATAAGGATACCACCATTGCCGCTGCAACAAAAAGTCCTGCCAAATTTTTCTTCATAGTAACTGCCCTCCAATTTTTTTATTTATTACCGCGGTCAACGAGCCAGTCAGACATGCCCACATGTCCATCCGACGGCGGCCGCGAGAGTCAGATCCCCCGCTTCAAACGAGTGTTTGACTACTATGGTTCACTGCTTTACATGTATTAATATACACGGATTTCATAGATGTTTCTACCGTTTAAAATAAGGTCTTTTTTTATTAAGAAGCTATTATTTATTACATTTTTTTGACAGTGGGGATTTTATGCGGTAGGATAGGAAGAGACGGTTATACGGAGAATAGAGATGAAAAGGAGAAACTGCTATGGCATACGAAAACGCTTATCAAATTACGAATCCGGACTGCGTCCTTCTGCCCGAAGAGATCTGCTATATGAACTGGCAGAAATACTATATGGACTACCATCAGCATCCGGCCGGATCCATCGAGTTTAATTACATTGTAGAGGGAACCTGCTATTACGATATTGCAGGTGAAATTTATAATCTGAAGAAACGAAACCTGATGATCGTCAACGGAAATACGCCGCACAAGCTGATTTCCCCTGATTCCTGCATCAATATGAGTATTAATTACTATCAGTCTGAGCTTACGCCTTCCATCGGCACGCTCTCCGCCCTTGTCAAAGCCTATCCCTGCCTCGGCACATTTTTTCAGCACTTGAATACCGGCCTGGTGATTCAGAATGCGCGAAACATCTTTCACCTGCTGGAGGAGATCTGCAATGAGACCAATAACAAAAAAGACCCTTACTACTTAAATATTCTGGTCAATAAGGCTTTGATCGAGGTCGTCCGCCTTCTTTCCGCCGAAAAAAGCCCCACAGATACTTATGTGGAGCAGATCAAAAACTATATCAATTATCACTTTTTTTCCATTGAGAATATCGATGAGATCGCAGCGTATGTAGCGCTTAACAAGGTCTATCTTCAAAAAATCTTTCGCGAAAAGACGGGGCTTACGATCTGGAATTATCTGACTAAGTACCGCATGGAAAAGGCCGTGTACTTTCTTCTCCACTCCGATACTCCGATCAGCGATATCGATGAGCTTGTGGGGATAAACTCCAGGCAGAACTTTTATCTGTTGTTTAAGAAGCAGTATGGAATGTCGCCTTCGGAATATCGGAAGAAATTTAAATAAAATACGGCAGCAGTTTTTCCCGCCGCCCTGAACTGCTGCAACGCTTATGCCGCCAAAAGCAAAGATCACAAAAGAAATGATATTAAACACGGTCCTCGAGATCACGAAGGAAACAGGCTTCGAAACAGTAAACGCAAGGAGCATCGCTGGCAGACTGCAGTGTTCTACCCGTCCGATCTTCACCTGCTACGAGAATATGGAGGAATTAAAAAAGGAATTTCTTGATTTTGCATACGAATACTATAACCGGTATGTAATCGATTTCAGTCATACTGAAGATGTAAATCCCTGCTTAGTACTGCCTCTTTCGTACCTTGCATTTGCAGAGGAAGAAACGAACTTATTTAAACTGTTATTTATCAACGATATGGATTTGAATATGACTGAGGCAAAGGATTTTTATCACGAGGCCGATAATGAAAAAAGGGCTGCACTCTTTTCCGAAACCATCGGCGTAGAGTTAGAACGTGCAAAGGTAATCTTTTTGGATCTGTTTCTTTATACTCACGGCATAGCGGTTCTGACAGCGGCCAAAAAGATCTCATTTGACAGGAACCATGCGGAAAAGATGTTGATGAACCTGTTAACCGCCCTCATTCATCAGGAAAAACCAGACGCACCCCAGCGGTAGAAGGAGTCCCCTATGACAGAAAACCAATACTTAATCGATTTTTACAATCAATATGACGAAGACAGCCGGCTGGCCTTAAAGCATGGATCGGTTGAATTTCTCACTACGATGCGCTACATTGAAAAATATAGAAAGCCCAGTACAGCTTTGCATTAATAACGCAGTAACAGCACTTGATATCCGCGTCAGGTGTGCGTCTGCAAAGCGACGGCGTAGTGGACCCTACGACTAGCTTTGCAGGCGTGCTCCTGGCGTGGATAGCGAGTGCTGTTACTGTGGAATTAATGTAAAGCTGTACTGAGAACCGGGTGCTTGAAATCGGAGCCGGAACCGGTCGCTATTCTCACGCTCTGGCCCGTCAGGGCTGTGCCGTGGACGATTTAGCGGGCATTACGAGTCATGCCATTGACATAGTTAAAAAGTCAGACACTCCTTGCACAAAATCTCAATCTATATTATCCTAATATAACAGCCATCATGGCCACGGCAGGCTTCCATTCCGGATACGTCTGCCAATTACCGGCAAAGGAGGCCGCCATGAAATTATTAATCGCAGAAGACGATCCTGAAATGCAGAAAATCCTAAAGCTTTATCTCCAGCGTGAAGGTTATCTGGTAAACGTGGTTTCCGACGGCCGTGCCGCTGTTGATTTCCTGACAGAGCACCCCGTTGATCTGGTACTGCTGGACTGGATGATGCCGGTTAAGGATGGAATTCAGACCTTAAAAGAGATCCGTCTTTTAAACATCCCCGTAAAGGTTCTCATGCTGACTGCAAAGGGAGAAAGTGAAAACGAGATAGCCGGACTTTCCTGCGGCGCCGATGATTACCTGCGAAAACCGTTTGACATACAGGTTCTTTTACTTCGCATAAAAAAACTGTGCAATGCGGCTGATGTCCTGCAGTTCCATGATATCCGCCTGAATCCGGTCACAATGGAAGTGACAAAAGACCATCAGAAGATGGTCCTCACCAAAACAGAGTTTGAACTTTTAAAATATTTTCTCTCCAATCCAAACATCGTATTGTCACGGGAACAGCTTTTGAATCACGTGTGGGGAATGGATTTTGAGGGAGACCCCCGCACCGTCGATACGAATATCCGCCGTCTTCGAAAAAAGATCGGCGAGGACCTCATCCGGACGCGTATCGGCATGGGCTACGTGATGGGAGGCGGCCATGACTAAAGGAAAACGACGCTTCCACCGGCTGTCCACCAAGTTCATCTGCGGTACGGCAGCGATTCTGGCCCTGATCCTGGCCGCCACACTTTTCGTCAACTCGAAGGTGGCGGCGCGGTACTATCTGCGTCAGCAGACAGAGTATGTCAGCCAGGTCGGCAGCCGCATCAGGGAATATTTAGACGCTGGAATGTCACCGGACGAAGCCGTCGCCAGCCTGGAAAGCTCTGATAATGTGCTGATCACTTACGCCGCCAATACTTCCGATTACGATGCGTTAAGCAGCAGTCTACGGGACAAATTCCGCGAGAAGGGTCTTGGTTTTCAAAAATTCTGGTTATGGGATCAGGATTATCTGTCCGCCGTCCAGAAGGGTTCCCAGTTCCGCCTTTACCAGCAGGACAAGTTAAACTACGGTATTTTAGTCGAGTATATCCCGGTGGGCTCCAATTTATATGCGGTCGCTGCCATTATTCCCAATACGGCGGACTTCATCGGGATTATCAACCGTTTCAGCATCCTGCTTCATGTCATTTCCCTGATTATCGCCGTGGTACTGCTGTATTTACTGGTAAAACATATCACCAATCCGCTGCGCCGCATGGAGCGTTTCTCGCAGGAGATCGCCCGTCAGGAGTACGGTTCCCTGCATATCAGCACCCGCGATGAGCTGGAGCACGTTGCGGACAGCATGAACCAGATGAGCATTTCCATACAGCAGTATCAGAAAATGCTTCAGGCCAAAAATCAGCAGATGGAACAGCTTTTAAACGACGTGGCCCACGACTTAAAGACTCCCATCTCCCTGATCGGCATGTATTCCTCCGGAATCCAGGATGGGCTGGACGACGGCACCTTTTTAGAAACCATCATCCAGCAGAACAACCGGATGTCGCAGATGACAGAACGGCTTCTGAACCTGTCGGGAATCGAGCGGAAAGAACATCCGCTGACCACCATCAGGCTGGATCTGCTGCTTTCTGAATGCATCGGGGAGCAAAAGCTCTTTCTCTCCAAGCGTGGGCTTAGCCTAAACACAGCCGTCACACCGAATCTGGAAATCACGGGAAATGCAGAGCTGGTCACGGAACTGTTTTCCAACCTGCTCTCCAACGCGGTAAAATACGCCGCCTCCGGCACCGTACATGCAGAACTCGGCAAAAACGATGGGCAGTGCTGTTTTCGGATCACAAACGAACTTGGAAATGACGATCTGGACACGGAACGGATCTGGGAACCGTTCTATGTCGGAGAGCCCTCCCGCAACAAGGCGCTGTCCGGTACCGGACTCGGTCTGCCGATCGTCAAAAAAATCGCTGATACGTTCGGATATCAGGTCCGCTGTATACAGGAAGGCCATGTTATTACATTTGAAGTCATTTTCTAGAATCTGCCGTTCCTGCTCTGCCGTATCGTTCCTCTGTATATTGCAGAGCCAGACAGAACAGAGCGATCAGCGCCGCCGAAAGGATCACACCGGCCACAATATCAGTAAACCAGTGTACGCCAGAGAGCATTCTCCCGACTACCGTTAATACAAGGATCAGAACAGCCGCGGTATCCGCTGCCAACAGCCATCCTCGCCGCTTTCGCAGATAATCGTGAAATTCGATCATCGCCGTAGCCATAATGCAGATGGAGGCCATCGTATGGGAAGATGGGAAAGACGCCTCCAGTACTGGCCCCTGTGTGAGAATAACGGGTCTGTAATTGATGACAACGACCTCGAAGAACACATAACAGGCCGCAAGGATACCGTAAAATGCACCCAGCACCAGAATCGGAACATCGACCTTCCAGATGCTTCTGCGTGTTACAAGCTGGAACAGCCCCGCCATGGCAAACCCGAACGCAGTCGCCATGGCGGCGGCGCCCGTCCATTCGCTTACGTTATACCACAGCGGATTCACACCGAACAGTTCAAATACAAATTTGTTGACTGACGCGAAACCGACGGACGACTGTTCCGGTCCGATCGGTCTTACATCAATTGTTTTAACCATAACCGTAAAAATTATAAAGAGTAAAAACAGACTTGCTGCCATGATGAGAGATTGTTTTGATTTCTTAAGCATTATCATGTATCCTTTCTTTTCATTACGAGATTGCTTCCTGCAGGCTGTATTGAGATTATCTGCTTTCCACTGAAAAAAGACAAGAAACTTACTCTCACAATAGCAAAAAGGCCCCGACACGTATCGTGTCAGAGGCCTTTTTATCACGTTTTTACGAAGTTTTCGCCTGATGCTGTTTACGATTCATTATGTAATACAGCAACGTAATCTTCCATACGAAAAACAGAAACATCAGAACTGTCACATATGGTTCCCTCGCCGCGGCAAAACAACAGATTGCCGCCGCGCTCAATGCGACCGAACCGTTGGTGACCCTGCTCAGCCACGCCTCTTTATCATAATGAGTCAAAATCAGCCTCATGATTCCTAAAACTATCAAAAAACCAAAAATGCCCCAGTATATCCAGAGATTTATTTTTGTTGTATCCGTAAAGGACAATAGATTCACATGGTAGATATGTCCGCCCTCCGGTTTTCCGTACAGCGGTAAAAAAATGAAGGCGGCCGCCATTACATCGATGATTCCGCCCATCAGTCCGTATACCTTTTTTATATTGGAACGATTTTCACATTCCGCCAGACTGATCAGCTCGTCACCGGATAACAGATCATCTATGGAAACGGAAAATAATTTTGAAATACTCTTCAGCGATTCTATGTTGGGATATCCTTTGCCGCTCTCCCATTTCGATACAGCCGTCCTCGATACGAACAGCTGCTCTGCAAGCTGTTCCTGGGTGAGATTATTCTTTTTTCTGAGCTGCTGCAGCTTTTCGTTAAACTCCATTGTGGTCTCCTGATATGGTAATTGGTCTGTAAGTCTGGTATCGTAATTTTTCTGTATCTGTTGGAATTTGCCTTTACGGCCTGCTGATTTATTATAAGCGGACTCTGGAAGAAAAGCAACCGGCCAGCCTGATTTCCTTTTCCATATCATTCCAGTCATGTAAATTGTCAATCCATGTCTATTTTGTCACATGAATGTAACAACCGAGCCTTATAATCCCCTTTGTATAAATCAAATGCCCGATATACAGCAGTCATCGGCCGGATACGCATTCCTGTCCGCCTGATTCCCTGCGCGCAAAATGAAAAATCAGAAAAGGAGTTTACAATGAAAAATTTACTGTCTAAAAAGCTGGGCCTGATTCTGCCATTGGCCCTGGCTTTAACCGGCTGTTCATCCAACAGCCAGAATCCGGAACCGTCATCTGCGGCCGTCCCGGAGGAAATGGTGGTCTCTGAATCTCATGATACCGGACTTCCCTTTGATTTTGAGGTAGAGCCGGAAGAATTCACCCTGTCCTTTGAGGTGGAACAGACGCTTATAACGGCTGCTGCTAAGGGGGAACGAAGAACCGTACTGGACTATGGAAAAGTCGGCGATACCGTCAGCTGGCGCTATCCCGATGAGCAGATATCAGTATCCCTGTCTCCCAGAAAGGACTATTTAAGTGTGGAGATTACCTCGGAAAATGAGAACGACAATTCCTTTACATGGCCCGTTATCTCCGCAGATACCTACTATTTTCCCTTTGGCGAAGGCAAGCGGATACCTGCGGACGATCCGGCCTGGTTCGATTATTTAAATGGCCAGGAATTCCAGGTGATGGAGCAGCTTTCCATGCCGTTCTGGATCTCATCTGCCGGAAGCTACAACCTCCTGTTCGTTATGGAAGATCCTTACCGGACAGAGATGAATTTTACTTCAGATTCCCCCATCGCGTTCTCTGTCTCCCATCAGTATCCGGCGATCGACGATAACCGGACAAATAAATTTCGAATTTACATCACGGACCAAGATCCTGTCAGCGCGGCCAAGCTGTATCGCAATTACGTAATCGAGCAGGGACAGTTTACCACCCTGGAACAGAAAGCAGAGGCAAATCCCAATATCCGTAAGCTGTACGGAGCTCCTTTCATCTATCTTTGGGGTGATCTCGTCGTCTCTGCGGATGATATCAACTGGCAGGCATTTCGAACGTCTCTTTCCTCGCCGGTTATGGAATATTTTCTGTCATTTGCCGGACGCCTGGAAAATGGTCAGGAATTTACATCTGTCCTGAAGGAAATACAGGGCCAGGACTACGTGGCAGAGTATCAGAAAAATGTAATCTGCAGCTACATCAGCCAGCTTTTGAAACGGGATGATTTCTGGGAACCATCTGTCTTTACGCAGCGCTCTTCAGAGTTAGAGGTTCTCCTGGCAAAAGGATATGGTAACTTAAGTGAAACGGACCGGATTCAGGTTCACAAATATGCCGTCGCATCAAATTTACCGGAAGTATTTGCCGATGCCGGACAGTGGATGGATTCCCAGACGGTAGCTCTGCTTCAGGAAATGAAGGAAGGCGGAATCGAACACGCCTGGATCGGCCTTAACAGCTGGGAACAGGCGTATGGAAAACCGGAGCTGGTCGAAACTGCGGTCAACCAGGATTATCTTATCGCCAGCTACGACTCCTACCATTCGATTCACGAGCCCGGCAGAGAGCAGTGGATTACCGCTCAGTTTGACGATCTATCCCTGTATGAAAACGCAGTCATAACGGATCTGAACGGCAAACCGGAAAGCGGCTTTCAGAACGTCGGCCGCAAATTAAATCCCACCCTGTCGCTTCCTGCCGTCAAAAATCGTATGGAAGGCATCATGTCCAACCAGCTTCCGTTTAACTCCTGGTTTATCGACTGTGACGCAACCGGAGAGATTTACGACGATTACACACCTTCTCATATCACCACGCAGGAGGAAGATCTTGCCGCCAGACTGGAACGTATGTCTTACATCAGAGACCAGTACCATCTCGTCATCGGCTCGGAGGGCGGCAATGATTTCGCAGCCTCTGATATCGCATACGCCCATGGAATAGAACTGAAGACATTTGCCTGGATGGATGAGGACATGAAAAAGAATCAGGACAGCGACTATTATATCGGAAAGTACTACAATCCTAACGGTGGCGTCGCGGAACATTTCTCCAAACGGATTCCGGTAAAAGAACAGTACCATACCACCTTTGTGGACCCGAAATACGATATTCCGCTGTTCAAGCTCGTCTACAATGATTCTGTCATCACAAGCTACCACTGGGACTGGTCGACCTTCAAAATCAAGGGCGCGACTGCAGACCGTATGATACGGGAAATCCTTTACAACGTCCCTCCGCTCTATCACCTCGACGCGGTGGAATGGTCAAAGTATAAAGAAGACATTCTCCGCCACCAAACTGTCTGGTCGGACTTCAGCCAAACGGCTGTCACCCGGGAAATGACCGGTTTTGAATATAAGAGCGAGGACGGCAGCGTGCAGAAAACCGTATTCGGAGGCGGCGGGGATGCGGCCGCGGTTGCGGTTGCTAATTTCGGTGATTCCTCTTATCAGTATGAGAATATTGAAATCCCGGCTCACTCTGTGCTTATAGAGATGAACGGGAGCCGGGAGGTCTACACGCCTTCTCTGGATTCGGAGCACGTATGAGAATACAAATGATATATTGATGATCGCGAACCACATTTTCAATGTCTTTCGTTAGTACCATAAAATCGGTTTCCTGCAAAACTGCTGCAGGGAACCGATTTTTAATTCGCTGTATTTACGATTGCTGTTCCAATAACAATTTTAAGTCCTCTTTACTCGGTAATATTGTCTCATATTTACTTGCAAATATTTGATTATTACTTTCCGGCAAAGTCATTTCCACAATAGATTGCTTCTTATCTTTGCATAGTATTATGCCAATCGTATGATTCTCCTCTGGTAATTTAACCTTTCGATCATAGTAATTTACATACATCTGCATCTGACCAATATCCTGATGTTTTAATTCGCCTATTTTCAAATCAAATAGAACAAAACAGCGAAGAAGCCTGTTAAAAAACACTAAATCCACCCTAAAATGTTCTTCATCAAAAGTAAATCGCACTTGTCTGCCAACGAAGGCAAATCCAGTACCTAATTCCAGCAGGAATTTTTGCAGATTATCAATAATTTTACTTTCCAACTCCGTTTCTGAATATTCAGGTAATTCCGGCAACCCCAAAAACTCTAAAATATAAGGGTCTTTAATTAAGTCCTGTGGCGACTCGACTACCTGCCCTTCGACAGCAAGCCGTGCCACTGCTTTTTTATCTTTACTTAGCGCTAATCGTTCATATAAAGAACTATCGAACTGGTGTTTCAATTCTGATAAACTCCAACCATTCTTCATCGCTTCAATTTCGTAAAAATGGCGTTCATTAACATTAGTAATTCTCATCAACTGTAGATAATGTGACCAGCTTAAGACAAACTTACGTTCTGGCTCAACCGATGATAGTCCTTTGAATTGGTCAGACAGTGTCTGACCAATTTTATCGTGCGAATAAATCATATAAAATTGACGCATTTGTTTCAAATTAGTAACAGAAAATCCTTTTCCGAATTTATTTGTTAAATACGCAGATAATTGATTTAGAATATATTTTCCATACTTTCACCTCCATTTAAGCAGATAAGCTCTTTTATCTGATCTTTCCCGCAAGCATCAAAGCCAGATCAAGCGCACTCGTCTCCGGGACAGCGACAGCGATTTCCGGCATGACCTGTCTCACCCTTTTTACCACTTCATCTCTGATTATCTCATTTTTAACCAGAACACTGCCCCACAGCCACAGATGAGGTTTTTCCATCCCGCTCGCAAAGGATTCCTGGCTCTGTCTGGTCCAGCCGGCCTTACGGGCAGTATCTTCAATGAGTTTCCATATTTTCTCCGCACAGTCCTTAAGGATTCCTTCCGCCTGTGGATCTCCCTGTTTGGCGGCCTCACAGGCAATCATGGAAAAGCAGGCGATTTCCGACTTATCAAACAAATGCTCATTCACGAACAAATCAATCTTTTCCAGCGTATCCAGGCCGCTCTTTTCCATAAACATCCGGGTAAGATACGGGCATTTGGTCCTCTCGTCCAGATCCTCTGCTGCAAGTCTCATAGTCTGCATACCCAGATAAAATGCGCTGCCCTCGTCGCTTAAGATATGATTCCAGCCCCCGGTCCTGTATATAGTGCCCTTCGCATCGATTCCATAGCAGATGGAACCGGTACCGGATACCACTACCATCGACGGCCCCTCCTTTAAATACAGAAAGACCTCACAGTCATTGACTGCCTGGATACAGTCGGACTTAAATCCCATTTCCTCGAAGATATCCCGGCACATCTTCTCATATCCCGGTGAATCAATTCCGCTTGCCGCCACACAAATCCCCATACAGTCCGATGGATTCAGTTCCAGCTCCTTCAGTGCCGGAAGCACCAGTTTCCGGCAGCGGCTCCGGCTTTTATCGTATCCGTCCGTATTGATACTGCAGCCTGGCCCGGTGAATTCCCCGAGGATATTCCCGTCTCCGTCTTTCAGTTTTAATCTTCCATTCGTCCCGCCTATGTCCATTCCAGCATAATAGTTCATAAAAATTCCTCCCTTATTGTCCATTCAATATTTCCAGGCAGCTAAATGCCTTGATAAATTCTTTTCTTCCGTATCCTTCAAATTCTACGGTAATCATCGTGTCATCTTCTTCAACAACTTTGCCGCATCCGTATGTTTCGTGGCGAACCAGTATTTCGGCAGATGCAGATTCGATGTTTGGCGTTTTCTCCTCCATAACCTTCATTCCATCTGCTTTCTCCACATCCTCCGTTTCTTCCAACTTCTCCCCGTTTTCCTTCGCCATCTGTACCTGTCTCCGCAGCTCCTGCAGGTTGGCAGTTCCCGTCCGCCTCTCCGGCTCCTGTCCCTGCACCAGTTCTGACGGAATCATCCGGATATAACGGCTTTCCCCGGCCATCACACCGAAGATGTCGGGATTTGTATACCAGGAAAGCTCCAGATAATTTCTGGCCCGTGTAATTCCCACAAAAAACAGCCGCCTCTCCTCATCTTCCCCGTCTATCCCTTTCGTCCGCAATGGAATCAGGCCATAATTCACACCAATGATAAAAACATGGGAAAACTCCAGTCCCTTTGAGGCATGGAGTGTCATCATTTTCACGCGGGCCTCCCCGGCGCCGTCCGCCTCAGGAAGCAGTTCCCGAGAAGTTCCATACAGCGCCGCTGAATTCAAGAATTCCCGAAGCCCTTCCGGAAGCTTAAGGTCTTTTGCATTCATAAATGCAAACATGCGGTTCAGAAAATGCCGGACATTTACCTTATCGTCCTCATAAGACGCTGCATTGGGTTTCAGTGAACAATCCAGATCAAAATACTCATAAAATGCATTCGTATCCTTTATCTCAGCGCCATTTCGGTCAAACGAAACCATTTTTTCGAAAAGTCCGGGCACCGCAGCTTTTTCTGATCCACTCTCAGAAGCTTCCTTTCGGCCGCATACTCCCGCGCAGCCTTCCTCTGCCAGTTTTTCCGCCTTCTTCGCAGAAATTCCCACGCCGTATTCCCGGCTGCTCAGAACGAAAACCGCAGCAGCGCGGTCGGCCGGGTCCGCCAGGAATCGCAGAAGCCGCAGGAGCCATTCCAGCACCGGAATTTCATGAATCCCCGTCTTTACGGCCACCTCAAATGGAATTCCATTCTTTGAAAATACATCCTCCAGCACCTTAGACTGGCTCTGCAAGCGGTAAAATATGGCGATCTCGTCAAAAGGAATCCCCTGTTTCTGCAGTTCACGGATCCGGTCAGTCAGATAACACGCTTCCTGAAAGGAGTCGTAGTGGTTCTTCACCACAATCTTTTCCCCGCTTCCTCTTATCCCTTCCAAAGCCCCGCCATTTTGCTGAAAACACCGGGCTGCCTCCAGAATCTCGTTGCAGGACCGGTAATTGACCGGGAGCGAAAGCTCTGCCGCCTGATACCGCGTCTTCAAAGTATAAAACAAATGAAACGCGCTCCCACGCCAGCTGTAGATCACCTGATTGGGATCTCCAACCGCAAACAGCTTCGATCCCTCTGCCATAAAGCAATCAATAAATTCCAGCTGTTTTCCATCGCAGTCCTGTACTTCGTCAACAATTACCCATTGAATATCCGCAGATCTCTCTTCCTCGCCTTCCTCTTTCGCCATCAGGAGGCAGGCATTTTTCATCAGATCCGAAAATGTCATCTTATTTCGCCTGAGTTTTTCCTCCGTGAGAAGCCCTGCCAGGATTTCCAGATCATCCTGTCTGCCGGCCACTCCTGAATCGCCCGCTGCCGATACGCGCTCCGCTGCCGCCAGCCGCTTTCTCAGCCGGTTCTTGTACTTTATCTTCAGCTTTTTCTCCGCTATCAGCGCATGGGCCAGCTCCAGTTCCTCATCCGGCTCCATCACCATGAAGTCCTTCGTATATCCCAGTGTCTCCACCGGGAGCCTTTTTTTCAGGAGTCCCAGAGCCACGCCATGAAACGTCCCGAAGTTTTCCGTCTCCTCCGGCGTCACTGAGAGGTCCGCACGCACAAGCCGCTCCCGTATTTCAGAAGCCGCCTTGTTTGTGAATGTAAGCACCACCATATCCCGGTAACTCACATGCTTCACCTCATGAAGATAGAGAATCTTCGCAGTCAGCACCGTCGTTTTTCCGCTCCCCACATTCGCACTCACGAGGCAGGCTTTATTTTCATCGGTGACCGCTTCCCTCTGATAGGGGTTCAGCCTCTCCCATTCTCTTTCCCAGTCCACCTAATTCTCCTTTTTCTTAAGCTTATTAAGCCTCTGTTCAAGCTTTTTCCGCATATCGCTGTTGTCTCCGCTGTTGTCTCTGCTTCTGTTGTCTCCGCTTCTGTCCCCGCCGTTTTCACCACAGCCATCGTCCCGGTTCTCTCTGTTTTCCTCTTTTTTCCGAACCTCCACCTCCAGTTCAAATCCTTTCGGTGCGTCCGTATAATAGGAAATCAGATTATTAAGGGCCTTTCGGTTTGTCTCCTCCATGATCCACTCCCGGTAAAATGGCTGATCCGTAATCAGAGCGAGTCTCCTCCCCTCCGTCCTTACCGCATTCACCGTATTTAAGAAGGAGGCAAACGGCTCCCCGTTTTTCAGCAGCATGGCGGTAAATGCCTTCCACTGCGCTTCCAGCTCGTCAAACCGAAATGGCTTCTGTATAAATGTCGATGGGCCGTACGGCGCCATTTTCACATGTTTCGGCACTTCTGACTCCTCCAACATATTCCTAAGCCCCCACAGAACCATACTTTTATCGAGATGGTAGTCACCGACACAGGCGGCGCAGCCGTCCTCGCAGGGACAGCCGCTCACCATGGCGATACCATTTTCTATAATCTCCGGAATCAGCTCGTACGCTTTCTCGGCATATCCAAGACCTCCGGTATACTGATCGTAGAGAAAGAGATATACGGACTCCTCAACGCTTTTTTCTGCATAAACGGCGTTAGTGCTGACAGTCGTGCCGATGTCCTCCTGCTCCGTCATCGTTACCAGGCGCGCTGCGTTTCGAATGGCGCAGCACAACCCCTCAAAATGATTGTTTCGGATCATCTGCCCGTTTGGACTCTCCTGCAGCAGACGGCGGTAGGCCGTTACCACATTACCCGGGAGCTTCAGCCAGACGCTCTCCGTTTCAAATTCTCTGGATAACGAAGGGTTAATCTGTTCATACCCCAGATTCTGATGATTATGAAACTGCAGCTTGCGGTACAGGGAAACCTGCGCGTTGACATTCACATCGCCGAACACCGCATCTATTCGTTGCCACGGCTTCTCTTTTCTGCCGTGAATGATCGTGATATCCGTATTCCCCATGGGCGTTGTATAGTAATTTCCATTAAACGGCACGGCACAGGCTGTCCTTGTCTCCAGATCCAGCGTCACCACCTGGTACTGAACGCCGCCGTGTAAATAGACGGCTCCGGGGTGAATCTCGCGGAACGCCTGCATCTCGTCCATCTCCGTGATCTCTTTTCCGCTGTCCTTTAAGAGTAGCTTGTACCGGTTGGGGTCAATATTGCGCAGGCTGTAATCTCCGGCCGGAAAGGAACCGCCCGACCACACGAATTTGCCATTCTGTCCGGTCAGCTCCTTTGCCCGCATCAGGACCGGAATCGTCTCGCCCAGATCCGGAAAGACAGAGGCATCATCCAACGTCAGGGGAATCTCCGCCGCAGCCGCCCTGATGTGGGAAAGTTCGATTAAAAGGTTGTTCTTGTCTACGACGGCGCTCTCACTGCTGTTTTCGAACAGCCATCCCGGGTTCGTTCCGATGTACTGATCGAAAGGCTGGCTGTCAAGAATCAGATAATTGGTGCACGCCCGGCCGCTTCTTCCGGCCCGGCCCGTCTGCTGCCAGAAGGATGCCCTCGTTCCCGGATATCCGGCCAGCACGGTGGCATCAATCTTACCAATATCGATACCAAGCTCCAGCGCATTGGTTGACACCAGCCCGCACAGCGCTCCTGTCACCATCTTGTGCTCGATCTCCTTACGCTCCGCAGGCGTGTAACCGCCCCGGTAACCGGATATTTTATCTGCCTGGGACGCACTGGCCGGACTTTCCGCTTCGAGACGATCCCTCGCCTCCTTTAGAATTACCTCCACATTTCTTCGGGAACGGGCAAATGCGATAAAATTCTTTCTCTGTTCCACCAGCTCCGGGATCAGCTCCGCCGCCACCGCCGTGGCCTGCACCTGTCCATAGTACTTTTTATCGTGTCCCAGAATCTTCGGAGGCTTTATCAGAAGGTAGGTCCGCTCTGCCGCAGGAGAGCCATCCCGCTCGATCCGCACGAATTTTCTTCCGCAGATCTCCTCCGCCAGTTCGACGGGATTGGCAATGGTGGCCGAACTGCACAGAAAGACCGGTGATGAACCGTAATAGCGGCACACCCGGTGAAGCCGGCGGAATACATTGGCCAGATGGGACCCAAACACGCCTCTATAGGTGTGAAGCTCATCAATGACGACAAACTTCAGATTCGTAAAAATAAAATCGAATCCGAATTTACTGTGATTCGGCAAAAATGCACCATTCACCATCTCCGGGTTGGTCAGAATAATATTCGCTTCTTTCCGGATCCGGCTCCTCTCGCCCGCGGGTGTGTCGCCGTCGTAAACTCCCGCCGAAATGCGGCTCTTTCCGAAATATTCAATGAATGGCTGGATCGCGCGGTACTGATCACTGGCCAGCGCCTTCGTCGGATAGATGAAAACCGCCCGCGCCAGCGGATTCCTTAAAATCTCCTCGATAACAGGAAGCAGAAAGCCCAGCGTCTTTCCGCTGGCCGTAGATGTGGTAATCACCACGTTCTCCCGTTTCAACGACCTTAAAAACATCTCCGCCTGATGGATATAAAGCCCTCTCACCCCGTTTTTCTGCAGATATTCCCGCAGTTCCTCCGGAAGCTCCGCCGGGAAGCCGGCATAACGGGCACTCCGCTCCGGCATGGTTCTTCTGTAAATAATCAGATCATTGATATCCATAGTTATCTTCCTCCTGCATTACCTAAAGACCATTATAACGCAAGAACGGATGTTTGGCATCATTTTTCTTATCGGATATTTTATCCTGACACTCGGTTGACACATCACGCCATGAATGCTATGATGGGCGTAGTCACTTCAAAATGTCCAGTCTATGTTACAAGGAGGTGAAACAATGGACGGCAACCCTCGAAGTCGTAAAAACGTCTTCAAAATCTCATATCACAACATGAACCGCGTAGGTACCATGGGATACGACCGGCCGTCTATTGTGCTTTTATAGGAATAGATGGAACTGTCGTTTCTTTTGCGCCGCCTTTCGGGGTGGTTTTTTTTGTGTAACAGGAAAAGCCTTCCGGGCAAGGTGCGCGCTCCACGTTAGGGAAATATGGCCGCTGGCACGGCCGCGTTCCGGCGCGGGAATCCGGCTGGCCGGATTCTATGTTGTTTTATGGGAACTCTATTATGGAAAGGAGTAATTCCCAATGAAACTCAATCAGAACATTTTCAGATTCAGAAAAAGAAACGCTCAGATTCAGCAGAAACAAAATGAAAGCGAAAAACTTCTTCGTAACTTTGCATTTCTTGATTTAAAAGACTTGTTTGACCATTTTTCCGTCTCCGGCTCAGGGCTGACTGCAAAGCAGGCGGAGCAGCTTCAGGAGGAGTATGGAAAGAATATCATTACAACCGGTCAGAGCAATACCACGCTTCACCGTCTGGTAAACGCGGTTGTCAATCCCTTCAATATTGTGCTGCTTATCATCGCCGTTATCACACTGTTTACAGATGTCATTTACTCCCAGCACCCGGATTACGTTACGGTATGCATTATCCTGTTTTTGGTAATCGTCTCCAGCCTGGTCGCATTTATCCAGGGAGAACGCTCCAACTCGGCGGCGGAAAAGCTTTCGAAGATGATTTCCAACAAGGCCGACGTCCTGCGTGATGGCGTGCAGACGGAAATTCCCATCGAAGACGTCGTTCCCGGAGATATGGTACGGCTTTCCGCCGGCGATATGATTCCGGCCGATATCCGCTTTGTTTTCACGAAAGATGCATTTGTCGCTCAAGGCTCCCTTACCGGGGAATCGAATCCGGTAGAAAAATACGCGGATATCCGTTCAGACAGGGAAGACGCGCTGACCGACCTTCAAAACATCGGTTTTATGGGTACCAACATGGTAAGCGGCAGTGCAACCGGCATCGTCCTTGCCACAAACAACGAAACCTATTTTGGCTCCATGGCGAAATCCCTGTCCGGAGACCGGGCAAAAAACAGCTTTGAACGGGGTGTCGATTCTGTCAGCAGCCTTTTAATCCGGCTCATGCTGGTCATGGTGCCAGTCGTACTGCTCATTAACGGCTTCACAAAGGGGGATTGGGGCGACGCGCTTCTGTTCTCCATCACGATCGCCGTAGGCCTGACCCCGGAGATGCTGCCGGTCATCATGACCTCCACGCTGGCAAAAGGGGCTGTTCTCATGTCAAAGCATCAGGTTATCGTCAAAACCCTGGGAGCCATACAGACCTTTGGTGAAATGGATGTACTCTGCACCGACAAAACCGGCACCTTAACGGAAGACAGAATTATTCTGGAAAAATACATGAACGTAGTGGGGGATGACGATAACCGGACCCTGCGTCACGCATTTCTCAACAGCTATTTCCAGACGGGCCTTAAAAATCTGCTTGATCTGGCCATCATAAACCGGGCTCATGAAAACGGCATTGAAGCCATCTTAAACAGCTACACCCGGTTGGATGAGATCCCCTTTGATTTCTCCCGGCGCAGGATGAGCGTGCTCCTGGAAGACCGGAACGGCAAGCAGCAGCTGGTAACCAAGGGAGCCGTGGAGGAGATGCTGGCAATCTGCACCTACGCAGAATGGAACGGGCAGATCCTTAAGCTGGATGAAACACTTTTACAGAAGGTTCGGGCTGTTTACGAACAGCACAACAGGGACGGACTCCGGATGATTGCGGTGGCGCAGAAAAATGATGTGGCAGGCGGGGAATTGAGCGTGGACGATGAGCGGGACCTGGTACTGATTGGTTTCGTAGGTTTTCTGGACCCGCCCAAGGAAAGTGCAAAGGCGGCAGTCACCGCCCTGGATAACCACGGCGTGCGGACTGTTGTTCTGACAGGCGACAGTGAAGGCGTTGCAGTCAAAGTATGCAGTAAGGTGGGCGTGGAGACTTCCCGCTATCTCACGGGAAAAGAAGTGGAGGCCATGGATGATGCCGCACTGTCAGAGTCTGTGGAACGCTGCAGTATTTTTGCGAAGCTGTCCCCTTCCCAAAAAGAGCGGGTAGTGAAAGCGCTTCAGGCCAACGGACACACGGTCGGTTATATGGGGGACGGAATTAATGATGCGCCGCCGCTTCACCAGGCGGATGTGGGGATTTCCGTGGATACCGCTGTAGATATTGCGAAGGAAACCGCGGATCTTATCCTGTTGAAGAAAGACCTGATGGTATTGGAGAAAGGCGTGGTGGCTGGCCGGCGGACCTTTGGGAATATCGTCAAATACATTAAAATGGCGGCTTCCGGCAATTTCGGAAATATGATATCGGTGATTGTCGCCTCCCTATTCCTCCCCTTCCTTCCCATGCTGCCAGTTCAGATACTGACCCAAAACCTGCTTTGTGATTTTTCGCAGATGGGGATTCCGTTTGACAACGTAGACCCGGAATACTTACAAAAGCCGCGGAAATGGGAAACCCGGTCCATCAAATCCTTCATGGCCTTTATGGGGCCGCTGAGCTCTGTCTTCGACATCCTCTGTTTTGCGGTCATGTGGTGGATCATTAAAGCAAATACGCCGGCTATGGCCCCGCTGTTTCAGTGCGGCTGGTTCGTTTTCGGCACCGTATCCCAGGTCCTGGTCATTCACATGATCCGCAGCGGAAAAATACCATTTGTACAGAGCATGGCCGCAAAGCCGCTGCTCCTGTCAACCACGATCGTCGCCCTGGCAGCCGTTCTGGCAGGCTTCTCTGCTCTGGCCTCCGGCCTGGATATGACTCCCCTGCCGCTCGGATTCCTGCCATGGCTGGTACTTCTTCTTGCAGGCTACTGTCTGTCAACGCAGTTTTTTAAAGCAATTTATATTCGGAGGTTTGGGGAGTGGCTGTAAATTTAAAGACATATCTTTATACAGGCAACATATGAGAAGTGCGGCTCTATGGTTATTTATTTACCAATAGAGCCGCACTCCCTTTTCATCTCTGTTTTCTCTTTGTCCCCAGTATCGGTTACCATTCTGCCACACTGCCATCCTGATGATGCCACACCGGATTTTTCCAATGATGAGGAGCTTGATTTTCTTCCACCACCAGTTCCCGGTTCACTACAACTCCCAATCCAGGCTTTTGTGGCAGCTTCACATATCCGTCATCAAATGTAAAATCATCCCGATTATGCACATAATCCAGAACACTTTTCCCCACATTATAATGGATTCCTATACTCTGCTCCTGAATCACTGCATTATAACATACCGCATCCACCTGCAGACACGCAGACAGTGCAATAGGCCCAAGCGGACAGTGAGGGGCAAGTGCCACATCATAGGCTTCTGCCATGGACGCTATCTTTTTTACCTCTGTCAGCCCGCCAGCATGTGACAGATCCGGCTGAATGATAGAAATACCGCCGGCCTGAAACAACCGTTTGTAATCCCATCTGCTATAGAGACGTTCACCAGTCGCGATAGGAATACTGCAGCAGGCTGCAATTTCCTTGAAATCCTCCATCTGCTCACAAAGTACTGGCTCCTCTAGAAACATAGGATCAAATTCCTCCAGTTTTTTTGCCAGTACCTTGGCCATAGGTTTATGGACTCTTCCGTGAAAATCAATAGCAATACCAAAATATTTATCGGTCTGTTCCCGGATAGAAGCTACCCGTTCCAATACTGCATCCACTTTTTTATAGCTGTCAATGTATTGCAGTTCCTCAGTCGCATTCATCTTCACTGCTGTAAATCCCGTTTCTTTACGCTCTCTGGCCGCCTTTCCCACATCCGCAGGCCGGTCTCCTCCAATCCAGGAATACACCTTCATGCTATGGCGGCAGGGACCTCCCATAAGTTCATAAGCAGGAACTCCATGGTACTTTCCTTTGATATCCCATAAAGCCTGGTCTATACCCGCTATGGCGCTCATAAGCACAGGGCCTCCACGGTAGAATGCACCACGGTATAGCAGATTCCAGATATCTTCTATATGCAGAGGATTCAATCCTGTTATATACTCTGCCATTTCCTCGACGCAGGCTTTTACTGTGGCAGCTTTTCCCTCTATTACAGCTTCCCCCCAGCCGGATATTCCTTCATCTGTGAGAACTTCAACAAAACACCACCTTGGCCTTACCAGCCAGGTATGTATCCCCACAATCTTCAAAGCAATCCCTCCTTTTTCAAAACATCAAGCTGCTCTTTTATATCAGAGGTAATCAGCTCCCATTTCTTTTGCAGAAATAACGCTTCCTTCACTAAAGAACTGCCTATTCCAACACCCGCATAGCCATTTTTTAGATATTCAGCCGCATTTTTTAGACTGACACCTCCCACTGCAACAAAATCTGCCTGTGGAAATGGGCCCCTTAAGCTGTTTCTGTAACCTATGGAGAAAGCATTAGCAGGAAACAGTTTTAGGACATGAAATCCGTAGGACAGGCTCAATCCCATATCAGATGGTGTCAATACACCAGGCATGTATGCGATCTCTTGTTTTGCGCAGTAAGCTATAACCTCCTGACAAGTGGAAGGTGACAGCATAAAATCTGCCCCCGCCTCCTCTGCTTCCCTGACCTCTCTCTCGTTCAGCACAGTTCCCGCACCCACTACAGAATCTCCTGGCAGTGTCCTTTTCATAAAGTATATCTGATCCCTTGCATGTTCCGTAGTAAATGATACTTCAAATGCCCGTATACCGCCTTCATAAAGGCTCTCTGTATATGCCTGAAGCTCTTTCTCAGGAACATTGCGCAGGATTGCTATGATTTTATGCTTCGATACTATATCTTTCATAATATCCATATTTTTTCCTCATCCTCTGCCTCTATCTAAGTATACATGTTTCATGATTTAATATCAGTTCCAGATCCTTTGCAGATATAAGTCCTTCAATATCTCCATGGGTCTGTGTAGCCATGGCACCTGCAACAGCGCCCATTTTTCCACATTGTTCAAGACCTTCCCGTTGAAGAATTCCGGCGATAAATCCCGCATTAAAGGCATCTCCTGCCCCAACCGGATCAACAGGACGGCAAGCAAACGGCGAAATATGAGACAGTTGTTTATCGTCACAAACCCAGGCGCCTTCTGCTCCGTTTTTCACAGCCAGATACCGAAGCTTTCCCCCTTTAAAAAGCAGATCAGCCAGCCGCTTCACATCTTCGATTCCATATAAAAATGCTCCTTCTTCCAGTCCCATCATCACGCATGAACTTTTACTGATCAGGTCTTTCATCATAGGCCTGAATTCTTCATCTTTCCAAAGTTTCTTTCTGATATTAGGATCAAAACAGATCAGAGCTTTTCCATCATCCGCCATATCCATGATATCATATACCATCTGCCTGCAGGTTTTGCTGAGTAGTGGCGTGATACCCGTCAGATGTACGATATCTGCTGTTTGGATCGCCGTCTCATCCACATCCTCGGTGCACAGACAGGAGGCTGCAGAACGATCCCGGTAATAATGAACTGCTGTTTCCAAACCAGGACGCATTTCTTTAAACATCACCCCTGTTCTATGATTCTCGTCCACAATAACTCCAGATGTATCCACACCTTCCGCCCTGACCATACGGATCAAAAACTCTCCAAATCCGTCAGCTCCCGTTCTGGTAATAAAAGAAGCGGAATGTCCCAGGCGGCTTATCCCTATTGCAGTATTACTCTCCGCACCTGCAATTCGCATAGAAAAATCGGGACCATAGCGCAAAAGTCCCTGCTCTTTTGGAACCAGAGATACCATAGTCTCTCCAACTGTCACAAATCGGCTCATAGCCCCTCCTTCTACCACTCTCCCATAGAATGGTCATCCTCAAAATAAAGAACCGGATTCGCCCAGTTACCATCATACTGCAGTTCTTTCACAGCATACTCATCCACATCAATTCCAAGTCCGGGACCTTTCGGCACATCGATATACCCCTCCTGTATCACAAATGGATTTTTTAACAGTCCTACTCCTAAGTCCAGCTTTTCTTCATGCGTTGGGTGCTCCTGTGCTGTAAAATTGGATATCGCTGTGTCCAGCTGAAGACATGCTGCGAGAGCTACCGGTCCAAGGGGATTATGGGGTGCTACAGATATATACTGATTAGCCGCCATGGCCGCAATCTTAAGCCCCTGTAAGATTCCTCCGCAATGGCAGAGATCCGGCTGAATAATATGCACTGCCCTTTTGTCAATCAATTCCCGGAAACCAAAGGTGGTAAACAGCCGTTCTCCTGCTGCGATAGGGATAACGGTTTTCTGGCTTACTTCTTTCATTACATCCACATTTTCCGGAAGAACAGGCTCTTCCACAAACATAGGATGATATGGCTCCAGCTCCTTCATCAGCAATGGAGCCATAGCCGGACTGACTCTGCCATGGAAATCAATGGCTATATCCACACAATTTCCGGCGGTCTCTCTCATTACTGCTATTCGGCTGACGATCTCTTCCACCTTCTTCCAGGTATCTACATGTCTGATAGGAGGATTCACCATAGATGTTTTTAATGCTGTAAAACCGTCATCTACTCTTTTTTTCACCCAATACTGCAGTTCCTCTCTTGAGGGATCGTCCTTAAACGGCACTGCATGGGCATACATTCGAACTCGGTCCCTGCATCTGCCGCCTAAAAGCTGCCAGATCGGCACTCCCAGTTTTTTCCCCTTTATATCCCAGAGTGCCTGCTCGATCCCACTGATGGCACTGCATAAGACACCGCCTCCCCGATAGAAACCGCCTCTGTACATCCTGTTATAAAGCGCCTCGATATTGTCTGGATCTTCTCCAATCAGCCATGTGGAAAATACATGGATCATTTCCTCCACCACAGTGGCTTTCCCCTCCAGCGTAGGCTCTCCCCACCCGGTGATCCCTTCATCCGTACTGATTTTCACCAGCATCCACCTCGGACGAACCTGATAAATCTCAACATTTGTAATTTTCATTCTTCACTCATCCCTTCACTGCTCCGGCTGTCATACCAGCTATAATCTGTTTTTGCATCAGCAGATAGAATACTAACATAGGGAACATAACGATGCACATAATCGCCAGCATCACGGACCAGTCCAGGCTGAATTCCCCGATACACTGGTGAAGCTCCAACAGCAGCGTCAGATTCTTTCTGGAACTTAAGAACAAGCTGGAAAGTACGAAATCATTCCAGATCCACATGGTCTGAAATATGATAAGTGTCGCGCTGGCAGGCTTCAAAAGCGGAAAAACCACCTTCCAGAACATCTGCCACGGCCTTGCCCCGTCGATCAGCGCTGATTCCTCCATATCTACCGGCATGGAACGGATGAAGCCCTGATACATAAATACTGCAAAGGATACCCCTGCCGCATATACCAGGATGAGTCCCGTCTTCGTATTGATCAGATGCATTTTCTTCATAACAGAAAATATCTGAACAATAAGCACCTGGGTGGGTACCATATAACCGATGAGAAAATAAACCGATAAGAATCTGGTGAGCCGATTATCGAATCTGGTAATTGGATAAGCCGCAAGTCCCCCTAAGACTACGATTAAGAAAACCGATACGATTGTAATAACTGCCGAATTATAAAGGGACTGAAAAAATTTCATCTGCGTAAAAGCTTTTATGTAATTATCTAAAAACAAGGTATTCGGTAGTCCCCAGGGATCCTTTAACATCTGGCTGTATGGTTTAAAAGAGTTAAGCACCATATAAATCATGGGACTCAAAAACACCAGTGTAAAGAGAACAAGCAGGATCTGCCAAACTGCCGAAGACCATTTTTTCTTATTCAGCATAAATTTTCCTCTCTCTTTCTGGAAACCCGCAGCTGAATCACTGCAACCACAAGAATCACTGCAAAAAAGACAACTGCCATGGCAGAAGATTTTCCTACCATTTTTTCCCCAATTCCTGTCTGGATAATGAGCTGTGTCATAAATGTGGTCCTGTAACCGGGACCGCCTCCTGTCAGTGCATAAGGCAGCGCATAGATCTTCAGCCCATCTATAATAATCAGCATCATACTGATGGTCATTGCAGGAGCCAAAAGCGGAAATGTTACATAACGGAATATAGCAAAGCCTGATGCCCCGTCTATCTTTGCCGCCTCATAATACTCTTCTGAAATCCCCTGAAGCCTGGCCAGATAAATGCAGGCGTGCCAGCCGGTAAGCCTCCAGACATTGGCTATAATAATGGATACCATAGGAAGAAGCCCCTTAGAAAGCCATTTTACAGGTTCTAAACCCAAATTCCCCAACAATGCATTCAGTACACCGTTTTTTGTAGGACCGAAAAACAGCTGAAAGATATAACCAATAATCAGTACACTGGGAACTGATGCAAAGAAAAAAGCAGAACGCAGGAAATTTCGGATTCGAAATCCTGCATGAAAAACCAGTGACAACGGTATAGCTAACGCCGTAATGATCACCGTATTAAAGAAACAGAATACAAAGGAATTTCCAAGAGCTGCCATCATAGCCTCTGACTGAAATATCCTGATATAATTTTTCAAACCCACAAAATCAATCTGTTTTGAGTACCCATCCCAGTTTGTAAAAGAATACGCAAAGCTCAGCACAATGGGCACGATGAGAATAACAGTATACAGCAAAAATGCGCCGATAATAAAATAAGTAAATTTCTTAAAAAATCTGGGATTAAGCATATCTATTCCTCCATATTATAATAAAGAGTCCGCTGGCCGGACTCGCGCCGGAGCGCGGTCGCTTCAGCGGCCATATTCCTTAGCGCGGAGTGCGCATCCTCACGGAGTGTTTTTTTATTTTATAGGGCGTACTTCCCTATAAAGTAAAAAATGCTGCGGCGGAGCATCTTAAACTGCAAAGATTATCTCCATCCGCAGCATTACTACAGCGCTTATTCGTCCTTCAACTCTTTTAACTTGTCCTGCATTTCCTGAATAAAGGTATTGCAGTCAATTTCCTTTAACAACAACTGCTGGCTTCCTGCAATCAGCTGCTGCTGAAGTCCTGTTCCATAGGTATCCCAGTTGCCCTGAGGAATATATACATTGATCTTGCCATCAGAGTATAAACCAGCGACCTCCTTGAGAATCGGATCAACATTTGACTCTACTCCATTCATGCCAATCACATATCCATTCATGTCCTGATACAACTGTACAATATCGTCTCTTGAAATGAAGTTTAAGAACAACTCCGACTGCTCCTGATACTTTGTTTCTGAACTGATGGCCATGGCACAGTCTACTGCACCATATACCACCTTAATATCTGTGCCAGTTCCAGGCATAGGGAAGAATCCAATCTCAAATTCAGGATTTAACTTCTGTACTTCCTTCAGATGTCCTGCATGTCCTGCCAGCATACCGGCATTTCCAGTAGCAAACTCGCTGAAAAACTCCTGAGAGCTGACACTGACCAGATCTTCGTCGATGTAACCTGGAAGAATCAGATCCTGATACCATTTTTCGATGTAGGAACCCCAGCCGTCAGCAAATGTCTTCGTTCCATCAATTACTTCCTGATGATAATCCAAATCATTTGCCAGATAATCATTCATAAACGGCCCGAGAAAGCTATCCCAGAACCACTCCCCCCGTTCAATGATCGGTCTTGTACCATCTGCCTTTAAAGCTTCGCATACCGTCAGAAACTCATCCCATGTTGCAGGTGCTTTTAACCCAAGCTTCTCAAAAATATCCTTATTGTAAAAATATCCGCCTACCCAGGTTGTCGGCGCAAAACCATAAACCTTACCGCCTTCTTCGTAAGTATTCTTATTAACCTCTACCAGTTTGGAAACGGCCTCTGTTCCAGATATATCAGCACAATACCCATTTTTGATCATCTCAGATTTGTTCTCTGCTGCAATATAGAACACATCCGGAATCTCACCTGTAGAAGTCAGTACCTGCATCTTTTCCAGATAATCGGCCACAGGAGCCGCATATTGGAATTCCACTTTAATATCAGGATACTCCTTCTCAAAAGCGTCTAAAATCGGCTGGAACTTCTCCTGTGGATACCAGGATAAGAATGTCAGGGTACAGGGGTCCATTTCTGCCTTTTTAGTCTCGGTGTTCTGACTTTCCTTTACAGCCTCTGTCACTGCCTGTGTCGCTTCTGTCCCCTGTGTTGCGGTTGTTTCCCCCTGATTTTCTGCACATCCTGTCAACCCGCCAAGTAAGGATGCCGCCAGCAGTAAACCAAAAAATCTTTTTTTCATAACATACCTTCTTTCTTTTGTTTTCTGATTAAATTTTAGCATAACGATTTCTGTATTAACATGACTGATACTTTAACTCTTTAGCAAATATTCTTTTCCTCTTTGTCATATCCTACTCTCTTTGCTAAAAACTCTTTTCTCAATATTTTCAGCCTGAATGCATGATGCCATACTACCAGCCATTCCGATACGCCAAAGTATTCTCCCTTTTTCGTGTGCCATCTGGTCTGCAGAAAGCCCTCATCCTGCGCTCCCCTTGGTCTTCTCTGTCCTTTAATCACCATTCGCCCGTCCGACATGTTATATAAGCTGTTATTCCAAACAGCTTCTGCGCGCTCTCTCCATACCGGATCTCCCGTCAGGCGGCTTAATTTCATCCATATTTCATAGAAAACAAGCCCATAACAATCAATATGGTGGTGCTGTACAGATACTGCGGTCCCACCTCTTGTAAGATAGCCCAGCTGCCCCAGTATAGAATTTTCAGGAAATACCACATCATAATGGTACTGCCAGGTGGCCAGGTAACGGCTCACCACCACCGCACGCTCCAAATCCAGTTCATTTCCCTCTATTTCATAGAGCCGGACCGCAGTCTCCAGCAGCGGTATCGCTGATTCCTTATCTACGCAGCAGGTATCCAGAGCCCCCGCTGTAGTATATCCATGTTCCATAAACTCCCTGTAATAAAACTCAAATGCCTTTCTTGCCGCTGCCACATATTCTGGCTTCTTAAATTCCATGTAAGCACCGCACAACCCGCTTGCCAGATAACATCCTACGGTTCCATCCTGATCTGAACATGTACCATCATTATACCAGGCCTTCCCCAGCTTTCCGTCCTTTCGCTGTACTGACGTAATGAAATCGCAGAGCCGCTGCACTATTGTCAGATAGCTTTTTCTGTCAATTCCGGCTTCCAAAAGTACATGATAAGCTTCCAGATATTCCTCTATGACACTGTACAAATTAGCTGCATCATGTCTTTCATCCCTGTTTTCCGTATCGTCTTTATATTGTAAAACGCGGTCATATCTGCATCGGAACAGCCCATTTGGCAGTACAGCCTTATCAGCCCAGCAATCCAGTACCTTTAACCCCTTTAGGAGATCGGAGTTGTCCCCGTCAATCAAAGCTTTGCAGATTAGGGATACGGCCAGTGACGCATGCTGTCCCACCCAGCCAATCTCCAGATAATCTCGTTTCTGCTTCCAGCCTCCATTTTGCCAAGTCAGCCCCATAGCGAAACCAGTGAGTCCATTCTCTTCAAAATAAGCGCTGTCCTTAATAAAGGAAAATCCCAGATCCCACACACTTCGCCTGTCCATTACAATCTGGCTTTCTCTTTTAAAATACTCCCACGCTTTTTGTACATATACATCATAATCATACCCCTCTGCAGATGAACGTTTTTTCAGTACCACTACCGCACTCACTCTGATGGTACCACTCTTATTTACATAAGGATCGATATAGTTCCGGTCTTCATAAGTATCTCTCGCACAGTAAATGACCGGCCCCTCCTGTTCCGGAAATAACAGCCTGGCAGTCATCTGTCCTTTTTCTTCTGTAAAGGAGCATGAGGCAGTTAAATTACTGGAAGGCTCTGCCCACATTCCAAATGCAGTCTTCTCGCTCTGACAATACAGTCCCGCCGGTATCCCGGCTCTATGCGAGGCAAACACCCACGGCTCTCCTTCATGAACCAGTCCTTTTGGTTCCAGACCATCTCCCCAGGAATTACCGTGATAAAGGACTCCTGGTATCATATAAAATCCCACCGGCTCCACCAGCTTAAGAGCCATATGTATGGTTTCAAAATCCGCCCTGTCACATTCCCCGCTAAATACTGTTCTGGTCCAGCAAAAGACCCCCTCCTCTATTTCTTGCCAGTCCTCCCGATAATGAAATCCGGAAAGCGGCTCTGCCACAGCCACTACCCTTCCCTCACAATAAATCTTCTGTTTTTCTACATAAAATAAGCTCATTTCTGTCTTCCTCCTTTTAAGAAGAGTATAAGAAATGAGCCTTCGGCAGGAAATGATGAAAACAACTTTTTCTTGCCTTATCTTATTGTATATCCATATAAAGTTTTTTATAAGCGGAAGGTGACACACCTACAATCTTGCTGAACGCCCTGGAAAAATGGTACTCACTTGAATACCCAATAGCCTTAGCGATACCATAATTCGTATTATCCGTGTGTATCAACAGTTCCTTTGCTCTGGCAATCCTGACACGGATCACATAGTTCCATACTGACTCACCTGTCTCGTCCTTGTACAGCCTGGAAAGATAACTTTTCGAGATATTTAGAGAATCGGCCAGCACCTCAATGGAAAATGATTCATCAAAGCAGTTATTTCTGATCAAATTCTGTGCATTTGCAATGAGAAGAGCCGCCTTATTTCTGTGGAGCTCCTCCTCATCCAGTTCGCTTAAGCATCTTTCGAAAAGGGCTGCAAGCTGACTGCTGCGGATGATCTGTTTCTGCTCCTCTATTATCGTTTCTAACAGCTTTTCCTTAGGACTTCCCTGAACATAGGTTTTCATTGTAGAAATACACTGCAAAAAAATATGTATGACCTCACTGCAGTCAGCATTATTCTTTGCACAGGAATCCAGCCATCCCCGGAACATCTCCTTCAGACGTTCTGTTTCCTGCGCTGCCAGCCATAACAGAATCTGTTCCTGGTTTATCTCCATCCCCCGTGCAGTGTCTCTGCATTCCCTCATAATTCCATGAGAAAGATAAGCCCCTTCTTCAGTATAAAACAACAAATTCAGAAAACCTTTACTGGCTCTGCAGGCTTCTGACAGAGATCCGGCCTCCTCCACGGTGCTGACACCACAAAGCAGCGTCCTGTCGCGTTCACAGTACTTCTGGCGTATTTGCTCCAAAGCCTTTTTCACTGTTTTTCTGTTCTCCAGATCGCCGCAAAGAAAAAGGGCAAAAAGTCCATCTCCTACAAACAGCAGAAAAACATCTAAATCATCATAAGTCTTCATGTCCTGTTCCAGAAACACGATTTCATTACGAACTACCGCCTGGATACTAACTACCGCCCAGTAAGAATCCTCTTCCAGCTCCTTTCTTGCCGTTTCCCCTCCATGCTCATAGATCCGAATCAGCTGTTCTTCAACATACTTCCGCTGAAGACTGTCAAGTGAATACTTTAAATCCCTGATCTGTTCCTGATACTGGCTTCCTGATTCCAGCTTTTTCTGCAGTTCCAACAAACTGCTTAACAGCTCATCCCTGCTAACAGGCTTCAGTAAATAACCATCCACATCAAGCTTTACAGCCTTTTGTGCATATTCAAATTTATCGTATGCACTGAGAATCATGATTTTCACAGATGCGTTGATCAGACGGATTCTGGTTATAAATTCAATCCCCGATATCTGATCCATACAGATATCCGTAATAATGATATCCGGCTGTTCCCTGTAAAATAAGTTCATACCATCTCTGGCATTTTCCGCAGTTCCTACAATAGAAAAGCCATAAAACTCCCAGTCTATGATCTCCTTTAACATTTCAATCATATACCGTTCATCATCTACCAGTAATACCTTTGTCACAGTTCCTTCCCCCCGATTTTCTCTGATGCTGCATTACACAATGCAGTACTAGGGCCTTATAAAAGGCATATGTAACGTCACCGTCGTAAACTGCCCCAGTTCACTGTCTATGTCAAGTCCATAACGATCTCCGTAACGCAGTTTCAGAATAGAGTACACATTATTCAGTCCTATATGTTCACTGACTACAGACATCTGCTCCAGACATCTTCGCAGTTCCTCCAAACGCGCTCTATTCATTCCCTTTCCGTTATCCGTCACACGAATATACAGTTCCTGGTTCTCCACTGCTGCTTGAACTCTGATGACCGCCTCCATAAGTTCTCCTGCAAATCCATGCTTAATGCAGTTCTCTACCACCGGTTCTAAAATCATTCTGGGAATCTCTGCCTGAAGACTATCTTCATCGGCATCGATCTCATAGGTCAGCCTGTTCTCATATCTTAAACTGTAAATATCTAAGTAACATTTGATATATTGAAGCTCATCTCCAAGCCGCACCGTACTCTCACTTCGAAAAGAATATCGCAGGATATAGCTGAGTCCGTTGATAATCGTCGTAATATTTTCTGTTTGATGATGATAAGACTGGTACTCGATCAGCTGTAGTGTATTATACAGGAAATGCGGTGACAGCTGATTTGTCAAAACCTGGATCTGTGCATCCTTGGCTTTCAGTTCATATAAATAATTTTCATTAATCAGAGATTCCAGGCGCGTAATCATCTGTTCAATCTCAATGCTAAGTTCATTCACATTCTGTCCGCCTGCATTGTAGCTGTTCTTTCTGTAATCTCCCTGGTTAATCTTCATCTCTCTGATCATAAATGCAATGTTTTTAAGAGGTTTCAATATCAGTCTGGACAGCTGATTAGAAAAGAATGTAATAACGGCCAGCATTCCTGCGATAATTACGATATGAACCATAAATACCTTCTTTAAAAAACTGTTAATGGTTTCATAGGATTCTGCATAATAATAAGTCCATCCTGTCACTTCAGATGTGACACTGGTCACATAATTTCCTCTGGCAAACAGAATCTCAAAGATATTTTTCTTAGACGCTTCTGTTTCGTTGGACCTGTTTTTATCGTCCACAACCTCCTCTGCCAAAATCTTCTCATTTCCCTCCTCATATAGAATTTCCCCCTTCTCGTCCCGTATGAGTATCTTGGCCTGTTCTTCCTTCAAATTGTTATTCAGGATATTATTGATAGTTTCAGATTTTAAATCACAGATCACATAACCAATCCGGTTCTGTCCGGACCTAATCGGAAGCACCACGGAATAAACCTCGGAAAAGGAAGCAGACATATAATAATCCGTAGGGTGCTGTCCCGTAAAGGTAAGTCCGACTGGTCCTACACTGCTGTCTGCTAAATATCTGCTGTTAAGGAAATCATAATCGCCTATATACTTATCCGGACTTTCCCTATAAATATTATAGAGATAACCATTTACTCCCACCACAATTATATCATTAATAAAAGATTTGAAAGTCGTAATATTCTGCACAAAATCTTCCAGCTGGTTTACTGTATCCAGCTTTTCCCGATTAGTCATCCCCTGATAATTCTTCAAAACCCTTTGAATACTGCTGTTTCTGGAAATCATGACCATAGGCGTTTTTACATCATCAAAGTAATAATCGATGGTACTTACCGCATTTACCAGATTGCTGTTCATGTCATCGATGATAATTTTATTATAACGGTTGGACAAATACGCAATCGTTCCGCTGCTGACAGCCAACATAATCATGATAAAGAACAGACTGATCTTTAAACTCAGTTCAAACTGCAGACTGTTTTTTTTCATTTGTGACACCCCCAATTCCATTCCATTGTAAACCAAATTGATGTGTTTCGCAATTTCAAGTCATAATTTTCCATATTATTCCATGATAATAATCTGATAAATATTTTTACTGTTTTTTAAGAATTTGTTGATAGAGTATATATGGTATGGTATGGTATGGTATGGACAGGGAACACGGAAAATCACAAAACATGGCAGTTGTTATAACGATTTGTGGTCATACCTTTCCCGCCACGAAAGGATAATCAAATGAATGAAATATACGAAATTCTGGATCTAATCAAAATAAGACCTGCAATGTATATCGGGGATCACAGCATTACAGCCCTGTACAGCTTCCTAAACGGGTATTCCATGGCTCTTAACAGGCTGTCTATCGAGGATCATACCGCCACCTTGCTGCCTCTGCCGTTTTGGTTTTTTCATGAGTACGCCGCACGCCAATACGGCTATTATGAATCGACCTCCGGCTGGAGAAATATGATATTGGACCATACCAACCACGATGAGAGCCAGGGGCTGGATGCGTTTTTTGTCATGTATGAACAGTTCAAATCCTTAAAAATAGTCCGTTACATGTATGCCGTGCTGGATATAAAGCACCAGCAGTTTTATGAAAAAGAACCCCTATATCCCGATCCGGTAAAAGTCCATCTTGTAGAATTGACGCCAGGGTATTTGCTGCTGATAGAAACAAAAGAGAAATACGTCCTGATCAACTCTCTCTATTCAAACAAACAGGCGCCTCTGGACTATGCGGAACAATGTTTTGGCTCTATTACAAAGTGGAAATGCGAAGAAATTGGGAATCTGGTATTTGATAAGGAATTCGTATTTTAAAGCGGAATTCACGGCCGGGAACTCTATCGGCTAATGGCAGCATCAAAACTATTTAATCAAAAATCAAGAAGGAGGGCAAGCTGGTAAACCGCTTGCGCCCTCCTTCCTTCGTTTATTCATATGAAGCTCCTGCACCGTATTAAGCCGTATACTTCACAAACTGAATCCCTTCCACCTCTTCCAGAAACTGAAGCACTGCCTCCCGGCTCTTATGTTCCGTATTCTTTAAGCTGATCACCGCCTTCTGGAAGCCTTTTCTCTTCTTTTCAATCTGCACCTCGCCGATCACCAGGCCGGCAGGTGAAAACTCCCGGACCAGATCCGTCATTTTAACCGCATCGTCCAGTTCCACATACACGCTGAGCCAAACGTCATCAAATATCAGATGGTACTCCAGCTTCTTCAGTTGTGTCATGATGAGCGACACGGCCAGGGTGGCAATGATCCCGGCCTCATAGAAACCAATCCCAATGCTCAGCCCAATACACGCAGCAGTCCACAGGCCTGCTGCCGTTGTCAGCCCCTTAATCTTCGTCTTGCCCGAGATAATGATGCTCCCTGCGCCCAGGAAACCGATTCCGCTGACCACCTGTGCGCCCAGCCGCGCCGGATCACCGGTCTGGAAATGATAGTACATATACTGTCCGGTCAGCATGACCATGGCCGCGCCCATGCAGACCAGCATGTACGTCCGCATTCCGGCCGGCTGATGTGCTTTGCCCCTCTCAATTCCGATTACACCGCCGCAGACCATGGACATCACGATCCGCATGGTGATGGAAGCCAGATTGATGCCTTCCAGATACTCCACTGCCGCTGTCACTGTCTCCATGTATTCCCCTCTCATCCCTGTGCTTTACAACCTGTTCAGACAGATACCCGTTTCACTGATTTCTTCTTTTTGAGTTCCCCCACCAGGAGGGCTGCATCCAGCTCATCAGGCGCTTTTAAAACCGCACTCAGTACGCAGAGGGAATCCTCGTCGGCCAGCTTTATATTCTCCATTTTGCAGCCTGCCTCCTCTATGGTCTTATTAATATAGGAAAAGATATCTTCTTTGTCGCTGTCCTTATACTCGATCTCCAGCTCCCGCTCTTCTCCTGCCTTTCTGGAAAAATATCCCCGTCTCCCTAAAAACACCTCGGAAACCATCACAATAATCGTGGACACAGCGCCCAGCACATACATGCCGCAGCCCATGGCCATGCCTACTCCCACCGTGGCCCAGATACCGGCGGAGGTGGTGATTCCGCTCACATTGTTGTTGCGGAAAAAGATAATTCCCGAGCCGATAAATCCGACGGCTGTCACGATACCGGCCGCTACCCGGGATGGGTCAAGTCGGACGTATTCGCCGAGAACATCATTGAAGCCATACTTGGAGATAATCATCATGGTCGCGGCCGCAACCGAAATGATAACGTGTGTTCTGACACCCGCCGTCTTCTTCCTGCTCTGCCGTTCATAACCGATCAGCCCGCCGCAGACAGCCGCCCCGAGGAGCCGGGCTACAAAAATCCATTGTTCCATTATAAATTCATTCAACTAATCCGCCTCCTGAAAAACAGGAATACCGCATGATATCTTTCATGCGGCGCCCTGTAATGATCTCTTTTTTGCCTTTTGATTTCTTTTTTTACCTTCTGCTCATATTCTTACCCTATTGATCTCTTCCTCATCCCTTCGCCACTCTCTTTTCAAACCGTCTCTGCTTCCATCTTCTGATACGTTCCATTCCATCTCCCTGTCCAAAATACAGTGCGACAGAAGAGAGAATCATCAGAACGACCGTGTATACAAAGCCCATGGCCCTGGCATCGATGGATGCCGACTCATCCGAAGCGGCCTTCACAACGATGCCGAGAGGCTGGAACAGCGGATGGTACAGGAATACCGAAAGATCGTAGTCCGATAACATCCCGTTGAAATTCAGGATAATAATGGACATAATCGCCGGGAAAATAACCGGAAGAATTACTTTTATCATCGTATAGAGCGTACCCGCACCCATACATTTCGCCGCTTCTTCCAGGTCATTGTCAATGCTGAAGAACGCTGCCTTCACCATCCGGTAAGAGAACGGCAGTTTGACGACCGTATAGCCCACGAGCATCAGAACCAGTGTTCCTACCATAACATAGTTAAACAGGATCGGCTGCCGCTCCCCGTAGGTCGTGGTCAGTCCCAGCGCGATCAGGGTTGCCGGAAGAAGCCACGGAATCAGCATGCCCCACTCGAAGAATACGTCGTATTTATGCTTTGCCGTGCGCACAAACCGGGCGCAGATCACAGCCATCAGTACAGCCAGAACCGCAGCCAGCAGGGAGTATACAATACTGACGATGTACGGCTTGATCGCCTCTGCGCTCGTAAACAGCTTCTGGTAATTCGCCAGAGTGAACGAATTCAGAGTCAGATTGCCCGTCTTAATAGTCAGTGAATCACAGAACGAATATACGATAACCAGGATAATCGGTATCACATAGATGGCAAACATGGCGTAAGCGACCACATGGGCTGCCACATTGAATACCGGATTGCTGATCTTCTGCTTCTTTAGCTTTGCCTTCGTCTTCGACACGGATATGTAGTTTCCGCCCTTTTCAATCCTGCTGAACACTGCCAGCAGAATCATCGTGGCAATTCCTAAAAGAACCGCAAGAAATGCCGCAACCTCCCTGGAAAAACTGGATTTTGCAAATGTGATAATCATGGGGTTGATAGTCTGAAAATTCTCTCCGCCGACAATCAGAGGTGCCGACATGGCTCCCAGTCCGGTAAGGAACGTCAGGATGGTGATGGCAAAAAACGTAGGCTTTAACACCGGCATGACGATCTGGAAGAAGATTCTGCTTCCGGACGCCCCCATATTTTTCGCCGCCTCAATGGTATGGTAATCCAGTCCGTGAATCGCATTCTTTAAAAACATCATATGATTCTGTGTACAGGAAAATGTCATAACGAACACGACTGCCCCGTATCCCACAAACCAGTTCGGATTCATGCCCGGAAATACTGACACCAAAAGCTTTGTCAGCAGTCCGTTGGCCCCGTAGACGTATTTATAGCCGGATACCAGCACGACTCCGCCGTAGATCAGCGAGCTCATATATGCAAGTTTTAATACCCTGGCGCCCTTGATATCCCAGTATTCCGTCAGAAGAACGCTGAGCGTCCCCACGATGTTGACCGTAACCACCAGGGTGAACGCCAGAATGAAGCTGTTCACAAGACTCTTCATGGCTCTGGCGGAGCCGAAGACCTTTCCGAACACTTCCGTGGAAAACTGTCCATTTTTATAGAAGACACTCACCAGCAGGTTTAAGTTCGGGTAGATGACAAATGCAACAATGGCCCATACAATGACAATCTTTAAAATCAGGGTCTGTATACTGAAAGACTTACTCTTGCTTCTCTGTTTCATACAAACTCCCTCCTTTTAAAATTGCATGATATCCCTGGGATTCATATAGATATCCAGTTCCTGGCCGATTTCCATGAACGGCTGTCCGTCATTGACGTGGATCACGCGGATCTCACATCCCATGACTTCAACGCGGTATTTCGTCATGACTCCGTTATAATCGTAATCCCGGATCACTCCATGCATCTTCGCATAGCCTGGAATTTCCTTTAAACTGATTCTCTCCAAACGCACATAGCCGCTCTTATTCCCATCCAGCGCATGGCCGGTCTGGGTCTCCACCTCGCTTAAGACAGCAGCGTTCAGCCGGTTAATCTCACCGATAAAATCGCAGACAAATTCCGACCCGGAATGGTTATAGATGTTGTAAGGCTTATCCACCTGCTCCACAAATCCATTGTTAAACACGGCAATCCGGTCGGACAGGGTAAGGGCCTCCTCCTGATCGTGGGTAACGTATAGGGTAGTGATCCCCAGGTTCTTCTGCAGCTTTTTAAGCTCGCTCCGAAGGCCCACTCTCAGCTTGGCATCCAGGTTGGAAAGCGGCTCGTCGAGACACAGAATCTTCGGTTCCAGAACGATCGCCCTGGCTAACGCCACTCTCTGCTGCTGCCCGCCGGATAATTCGGATACATTTCTCACCAGCTGCTCTGACTTGATCTCGATGACCTTCGCCACATCCTTGACCTTCCGGTCGATCTCCGCCGCTGAAAGCTTCTTCACCTTCAGGCCAAAAGCCAGGTTCTCATAGACGGTCATCGTCGGAAACAGGGCGTAGCTCTGAAATACCATCCCGATATTTCTTTTCTCTACCGGAGTGTGGGTAACATCCTTTCCATCGATCAGGATCTGTCCGGCACTGGGTTCGAGGAAGCCCACGAGAGCCCTCAGTGTCGTTGTCTTGCCACAGCCCGACGGCCCCAGAAATGTAAAGAACTCCCCATCGCCAACCGTTAAATTCAAATCCTTGATGGCTACAAAATCCCCGTATTTAATCTCAATATTTTTAAACTCAATCATCCTTTTCCTCTCCTTACAAAGAGGCGGTATCATTTATATTCATAAACCATACCGCCGTCCGTCACCTACTGTAAGAACTCAAGCTCACATTTTTCAACCCACTGATCTATATTTGCTGCTACAAATCCCCAATCCATATCCTGCGGATGTACCTGAGCCATAAATTCCTTGATATCGGCCGGTGCTTCCTCCACTGCCTTAGGCTGGCACGGAATGGTGCCGAACTGTTTCATCCACTCTGCCTGAACATCAGCGGAACCGAACCAGTTGGCGAAATCTACGGCAAGATCGCGCTTCTTGGAACCTGTAATCATGGCCACCTGCTCGGTTACGTATGGAACGCCAACTTCCGGAACCATGATCTGGAACTTATAATCTCTCTCTGTCTGATTCTGAAGAACGCCGCTTCCCCACATCTCTGTGATCGGAACTGTACCGGAGATCGCATTTCCTACGTAGTCCTCTCCCTGTACTTCCATGTGGCCGTTCTGAATCCAGCTTTTCACAAAATCCCATCCTTCATCGGAAATGCCGTACTCCCCATTATCATCTCTGTACCGAACAAGCAGGCTGGCAAGAATGGTCTTACCGGTGCCGCCGCCGAAGTTTAAGATGGTGTATTTATCCTTCCACTCTGGATTTACCAGGTCGGTGTAGTCCTTTGGCGGATTCTGGAGATCGGCGTTCATCATATTGACAAGCGGCTGGATCACGATCGGATAATAGTATCCGTCCTTGTCGCCCAGTGTCATATCCACATCGCCGGCCCAGGAAGGCTCCCATTGATCCAGTACGCTCTCTGCTTTCAGTTTCTCATACTCAATGGAGTTCAGTCCAAATACCATATCTGCCTGCGGATTGTTCTTCTCCGCGATAATTCTGTTCGCCAGATCGCCGCCCTGAATCTGTACCACCTCTACATTATATCCGGCCGTTCCCGCCTTTTCCTTCAGCCATGCATCTCTGCCGTTGGAACCGGAGTTTGTGTAAATAATCAGCTTCTGGCTCTTGTCCACGTCTCCGCCGGCCGCCGCTTTATCTCCCGCCTCAGTATCTCCTGCCGCTTCTGTTTTCGCAGCTTCCTCCGTCTTGGCGGCTGTCGTGTCCGTCGTCGTATTCTTTGTTCCTGATCCGCAGGCTGCCAGTGACAGTACCATAGCTGCAGATAATCCGAGTGCCGCAAATTTCTTTAAGTTCCTCATAATTCTCCTCCTACTTTTCATTTGATTTATTTGATATGTATCCCTTTAACAACGCCGGCCAATCAGTTTGGATAATCTCGAATCCCATGTCTATCAGCTTTCCCCATGTCTCATCGAAACCAATCTTAATGGCATTATTATCATCTAACAGCCCGGAGAGAATGATCTCATCATTTAAGGTAATCGCGTTCACCCAGGGAGCGATCCCCGCTTTTTTCAAACGACCCATGAATTCCGGGCTTAAGAATTCACTGTCCAGATCGGTAAAGATAAGCTCCGCCGCGGCCACATTGATATCGTACTTCTGAATGATATCCCATTCCTCCGGGCTCTTCATGATCGGCATATACATGATGCCGGTGCCGCTCTCTTCCAGTTCCTTTAAGAGCTCCTCCTCTACACCGGACTTTAAGAGAATCTGGTCCTTCATATCCATGCGGTCTAAAAGGGCGATGATCTCCTTCCAGTAAAACCAGGACCTGTCAATGTTGATCAGGCACTTTCCGCGAAAATGCTCCAGCACGTCTTCTAAATGTTCCAGCTTCTGTCCGCATACCTGCCGTAAGGAATTCAGCGTAAAGAGCTTCTCCACTTCCTCCGATGACATGGTTCGGATATCACGGTCAATTCCCAGCTCAAGAGGCTCTTCCCCATTATGGAATGCGTAAAATACTTTGTCCGTAGTCATGGAAGCATCCACCTCGATCATATCCGCTCCATGAAGCAGTGCGTTTTTATATGCCAGACAGGTATTCTGCACCACGTTCCCACCGCACGTACCGCGATGAGCCGCAATCAAAATCCGGTTCTTATCAATGAGTTCTCTGATTGACTGATTCTTTGTGTACATTTTCCGTACCTCCTTGTCTCTATATCTATTTTATACACCTTTTATTGGAACGTGTCAATAGTATTTCCAAATTATTTTGTTTATTTTACATAGTTATAACATGGATTTTACATTTTTTTGTGCATTTTATTATGTCTTGTTTTATTTTTTGCAGTCAAAAAGCTCATTTCATTTGGCACGTTCAAATAAATATATTTGTTTTCTGCGCCTCATTCGACTTTAAAAGTTTTTATTTCTGTTTAGCTTTCACCTTTTAACACAAGTCTATCCTTACCTCATAAAAGCATTAAAAACACCGCGCAACGAATTTCAGGTATCCTATTACTTACCTAAAACCTATTGCGCGGCGCCTTCCAAACTTTTTATTTCCATTGCTGCCGGTTATTTCTTTTTATCCACGCTCCGTAATTTCGCAGAGTGCGGCTGCATCTTATATCGATGCGCAGTTTAACTTCATGTCAATGTGGGAAACCGTTTTCTCTCCGCCCGCCACTACCGCTAAACTTGTTTTTGGCGATTCATCCCTCCGCCTATTGAGATGGGAGAATTCCCGCTTGTTTCGTTAAATGCCCGATCACATTCCTCCTGCGCCTTCTCCAGGGCGTCATCCATCTCTTCGATTCCCGATGCAATGGATCGGATCGCCTTACCCAGGATATCCTCAAACAGGAACTCATTGAAATCAGGATTTCTGTCATGTTTATAAAGCCTCCATCCGGGTTCGAAGGATTTTTCCATGTTCTCGAGCCACGGATAGCGTTCCAGGATATCCATATTCCTGCTGATCTGGCGGTTGCAGACGTATCCGCCCAGATACGTGATGGTCTCCGCGATATCCTTCCGGTACAGCCACTTTAAGAAGCTCATGCACGCGTCATACTTTTTGCTGAATCTGGAGATTCCCACCGAGCCTCCGCCCGACAATGGCTGCCCGCCCGGAACGGTGTCGCAGGCGATTCGCCCCAGCACCTTCGATTCCGGATTGTGAATCATCTCGGAGGCATAGTTGGAAAACACGATATGCATCGCCGTATTCCCCTCCGAGAACTGGCGGGTGGGTTCCCTCCACCACTGATAGATATCACTGCCCGCATACTTACAGGTATCCAGATAATTGCGGATCGCCTGTTTCATCTCGGGGATCAGGATATTTACATTTCCCCGCGCATCGAAGATATCCTTCTTCAGTTCCCGGAAACGCGGCAGAAAATCGCACGCCGCCAGGAATGTTCTTCCGTAAGCGGTAACGGCTCCATACCTCGTCCTGGAATCGGGATTCTCTTTTCTCGTAAAAAATCTGGCCACTTCATTGTATTCTTCAAACGTCTTAGGAATCTCCAGACGCCGTTTGTATTTTTCGAAAAATTCCCTCTTGATCAGCTCATCCTCGAATAGATCCTTCCGGTAGAACAGCATCTGCACGCAGGCATCCAACGGAAACGCGTACTGGACACCATGAACCATGGAATAGTTTTCCGAGAGGGAGGGAAGAATCTGCTGCCGCAGCCACCTGACCGAAGAGTTGGAGCTGTCGAAGGGCTGATAAATCTTATCGCCCAGCTCCGTCATCCACGCCATGTCGATGCGGACCAGATCGTAGGGGCTGTTCTGCACGCAGGCCTGCGCCATCTTGTAATGCTCATCGTAGGAAACCTCGATCATATTAACCTTGATTCCGGTCTCCCTGGTAAAGGAAGGAAGCAGCATGCCGATGGCCTTGCTGGTCAGATTCTGGATGGTCAAAAAGCAGATGCTGTCTTTCTTAACAGCGGCCGGAAGGGAATTATCGTAGAATCCGTCATTTTCCATGATAATCTGCTGTTTCTGCGCGGGAGCCGTCTCCGCATCTTCCCCGCCGGCATTTACGATCTGCTCCGCTATGTTTCTTCCCATCAGCTTATAATTCAGCTCATATCTGCACACGGCCGGATCGATTCCGATGCTCTTGCTGGTCAGCGCATATATAACCGGCATTTTCTTATCCGGATTATACTGATGGGCCACCCTCAAATAATCGGCGTCCTCCTGGCTCATGGCAATCACCGCGTCAAAATCCTCTTTCGATCCCAGGATATCAAAGGCCTTGTTAAACCACATGCTGTCGTCGCTGGGAAATATTTTGCAGGAGCAATTATCGTCCTCCAGCACATCCACCACACCATTAATAAAGCTTTTATTGTTGGAATAGATGCTGTTCTCACAGAGCAAAGCCACATTCTGATGGCCATCCTCGATACACTTAACCGCGATATCCCGTCCCGCCTGCTCAAATCCAAAGGATACGTAGACAGACGCGTCCGGCATTCCCTTTACCTTTCTTTCGGCAAAGACAAACCTGGTATCTGAAGTGTATAATCCCCTGTTCTTAAGAAGCGAGCTGACCACCACCACCGCCATGGGATTTAAGGAGAGAGCCTTCTTTACCGCTTTTTCCTCGTCGCACTCCAGGTTATTGGTGGATATGAGTTCTATGCTGATGTCGTACTCCCGCAGGTACTGTTCCAGCCCGTTATATAAATCGTTGTAGCATTTTAAGCTGATCTTAGGCACAATGACGCAGACTCTCCGTGCCGTACCGGCCCGCAGCTGCTGGGCCTGGACATTCATTTTATATCCCATCTCTTTGGCAATCCGCTCCACCAGCTGGATTTTTTCGGCGCTGACGTTCCCCCTCTTGTTTAACACATTGGAAACTGTGCCGTGGGATACCCCTGCTTTGGCGGCAATATCTTTGATCGTTGGCATAGGCTGCACCTCGTTTTTGGTTCGTTCAAATTTTATTATTTTCATTATAGCACGAGGGCAGAGAGTTTTCTATCTGTTTTTTGCATGGGCTTTGTGCAGGACACTGGAGCGGGACTTTCGTACGCGGTTTTAAAACGAGGCTGCGCACGGTTCCATGACCTCCGCCTCCAGCACGATCCTCACCTGCTCCACCCTCCTGTCTTTCATCTTCATGACAGTTATGGTCATATTTTCATAATAGAGCACATCCCCTTCTTCCGGTATCCGCTCCGCCAGCTCCATCACCCATCCGCTTACGGTAAACGATTCAAACTCTTCCTCAGCGCTCAGCTCCTCAAACAGCTTTTCCACGCTGGTATTGCCTAAAACCAGGTATTCCTGATCAGATATCTTCTCAATTTCCTGAACCACCACATCGTGTTCATCCCAGATTTCCCCCACCAGCTCCTCCAGAATATCTTCCAGAGTTACAATTCCCATGGTTCCTCCAAACTCATCGATTACCACCGCAATATGCATCTTATTTTTTTGAAGTTCCTTCAGGAGGACGTTGATTTTCTTACTCTTCGCCACATACAGCGCCGGTCGGACAATGGCCTCCACACCGCACACACCGCGATACACCTGATTATAAAAGTCCTTCTGGTAAATAATCCCGATAATGTCGTCGATCTTATCCTTATAGACGGGGAGACGGGAATATCCGGTCTCGCCAAACACCGCCGCTATCTCCTCTCTATCCGCATCGACGGGAATTCCTGTCACATCGACACGCGGGGTTGCGATATCCATGGCTTCCAGCTCTGTAAATTCAATGGCGCTCTTGATCAGGCTTCCTTCCTGTTCATCAATCCCGCCATCCTGTTTCGCCTCCTCCACGATGGCAAGCAGCTCCTCCTCCGTAATGCCGGAATCTCCCGAAGTCCGGATCAGGAGTGAAAGCAGCTTTTTCCACTGTTTGAATAAGTAATTAGCGGGTGTCAGCAGCACCATAAACGCATTTAAAAACGGGGCGGAGAACATGGCAAACTGCTCCGGGGACTCCTTGGCAATACTCTTCGGGGAAACCTCACCGAAGATCAGCACCACGATCGTCGTCACCACGGTTGATATACTGGCGCCCGCCTCATCGCCCAGGAGCTTCACAAATATGACCGTGGCCAGCGACGCACTTGCAATGTTGACGATGTTATTCCCGATCAGGATCGTGGACAGCAGCCCGTCATAGTTTTCGGACAGCTTTAGCACCAGCCCTGCCCTCTTATTTCCCTTTTCCGCCATATTCTTGATTCGAATCCGGTTCAGCGAGGAAAATGCAGTCTCCGTCGCCGAGAAATACGCGGACATAATGATACATCCAATAATAATAACCAATGAGATACTCTGTTCTTCCATAATTTTTTCCTTCCTCTTTCTTCTTTTTTTGACACATAGAGTCCGGCTTGACGGACTCTCTCGCCAGGGCACGGCTGCTTTTGCAGCCAAAAAATGCTTTTCCACTACGCAAAAAAGCATAGCCCGCCTTTCCCGAGGGAAACGCAGGTTATGCTCCTATGTCAACATTTCATTTTAATTATCATGTTCTTTTTTATCAACCGGTATGTAACTGTCGTATTTGAGTTTGCCCGGTGTGTGTCAGGTTCAGCGTCACTGTCGGCGTCGTCCATGAAATGAGTAAATTCCTTTCTGCATAAAGCGGTAATATGAAAGAAATTATAAAGAACCCCAGCGTCATTGTCAAGAAGCGTCCGTATTCCTTAACGCTTTCTTATCGCCTTCGTTTCTGCACCTTTTTCGATGGACAGGACTGCACACCCGGCTGGTTCACTGCATACGGAAATAACCGGTCAAGCGCTTCGATCGCCTCCTTAGCGTCACTGCCGTCTGCCACCACATAAAAACGCTCTCCCTTTTTCAGCTCTCCCGCCTTCAGTATGCTCTTTCCATTAAAATGTTTCTCTTCATTTTCAACCGTAATGCTGCTTGTAAAACGGCTGGAAATCAAAATCAGTTCCATCATCTGTTCCCTGGCCGTTTTCTCTTCTGGCGCCAGATTGTACTCTCTGCTCTTCATTAATCTGTATCCGGTCCTTTCCCTATGATCATTCTATATAACGTCCTACTCGGTTTGATTCGTTTACGTCTGATCATTTTCTCCAATTCTGTTTCGTTCAATACTGTCTTTCTTTTTCCAGTTTATCTTTAAAATTAAATTTTTGTAAGCGAATTTGATCTGCCTTTTAAAACTTTGTCTATTTTACCTTATATCCAGGCTTTCTGCATTTGTATTTTTTTCCATCGGTTACCGTTCACAGTCCTAATATAGTAAAATACCACATTATCAATTGCATTTCCGCCCACAATATAGTATACTGGAAGAAGCAAGAACGTACGTTCTATTTTAACAAAACAGAGAGGAGCCGTCAATGGAAAATAAAATCACACCACCCCAGGCCACGCCGACAGACAATTCCGGATTATCCATTGACTACCTGGTTATCTCTTCCCCCTCCGACACGCTTCCCTACCAGAAGGCAATAAAAGAAGCGCCGCTCCTCGCCATAGACACAGAGACAACCGGGCTCGACCCGCACCGCGACCGGCTCCGTCTGATCCAGATAAGCGCTCCTGGTATTCCTGTGCTTGTCTTTGACTGTGCGGTATTTCTCCCTGATGGAATTTCCTGCTTAAGAGAGCTTCTGGACACCCCTTCGGAAAAGCTGTTCCACAATGCCAAGTTTGACTTACAGTTTCTCATGGGGATTGGAATCGAATGCTTTCCAGTCTTCGATACCATGCTGGCCGCTCAATTGCTCCGGCCGTGCGGCGGTCCTTTGCGGGCGGGCCTGGCGGCGGTGGCGGACCACTATCTCGGCATCAGGATGGATAAGACAGAGCAGACAGGGCCCTGGGACAGCACCTCTCTGACCGGATCCCAGCTGGCCTATGCCGCGTTGGATGCAGGGATTCTGCTGAAGCTGTACGGTGTGATGAAGCCGCTCCTGGCTCATCACGGTCTCGACCGGATTGCCTCCATTGAGTTTGCCTGCGCTTCCGCCATCGCCCATACAGAATATGACGGAATCAATCTCGATCTGGAACAGTGGGATTCGCTGCGCAGGAAAACCGAGAAACAGTATAACGATGCTCTGGAGACCCTCTACACCTACAGCGGCACTCCCACGTACCAGCTGACCCTGTGGGGCGGCGAGGAAGTCCTGGACGTAAACTTTGAGAGCAATCCCTATGTGCTCAAACTACTGAACCGGTACGGAATCCCGGTCAACTCCACATCGCGAAGAAACCTGGCTCCCTACCATAACCAGCCTTTGGTGCAGGCGCTGACCGAATACAGAAAACACTCCAAATCCCTCTCTTCTTTCCTCCATCCCATTCCGGCCCAGATTCATCCCGTGACTGGCCGGCTCCATCCGAAATACATGCAGATCGGCGCCTGGAGCGGAAGAATGAGCTGTTACAATCCCAATATTCAGCAGATTCCGCGGGAAGCCGATTTTCGCGGCTGCTTTACAGCACCCCATGGAAGAAAACTGGTTCTTGCCGATTACTCCCAGATCGAGCTGCGCGTAGCGGCACAGATTTCCGGTGATTCCAGAATGAAAAGTGCCTGTCAGAAAGGGGAGGATCTCCATGCCCTCACCGCTTCCCTGATTTCCAATGTTCCGATCAGTCAGGTAACAAAAGCGCAGCGTCAGGCCGCAAAGGCTGTGAATTTCGGTCTGATATTCGGTATGGGCGCGGAAGGACTCAGACAGTACTCGAGTCAGTCCTATGGTGTAGACATGACTTTAGAAGAAGCAGAACAGTTTCGCAGTGCCTTCTTTCAGAATTACCACGGGATCAACTGGTGGCACCATGACTTAAGAGAGAGCCATCCCCTGGAAGGCCGGACGCTCACAGGACGCAAGTTCCTGTTTTCCCCGGACACAGGTCTGGCCGATCTGGCCAACACTCCGGTTCAGGGCACGGCCGCCGATATTCTGAAGCATGCCCTCGGCCTTCTGGCCTCCCGGATCCGGGAAAGTGACAAGAAAATCGTAGGCATCGTCCACGACGAAATCCTGATGGAAGTCCCGGAGGAGGAAGTGGACGATGCGGTTGTTCTGTTAAAAAATACGATGGAAGAAGCCGCACATGCGATACTCCCTGATGTCCCCTGTGAAGCGGATGCAAAGGCCGCTGATTCCTGGGCAGGCAAGTCAAAAACCCCGTAGCTTCATAAGACGCCGCGCCCTGGCACACACCTGTTTTCTGTCATTTTCCAGGTTACGTTCTGCGAAGGCTGCCATTTCCTCTCTATAGGCAGAACCTGGGAATTGTTCCAGAAAGCATTCCAGAATATGTCCCTTTGCAACATTCCGGCATTCCGGAGACGGCACACCGTGATGGAGAAACGTATGACCGTCTATATTCAGAAGAAGGGGAATGATCGTCGTTTCCTCTTCCGGACAGACCTTCAGGAGCTTCCCGACACACGAGACCGCATTACCGAATTCCGCAACCTGTTGCGACCGGAACGAGAGGAGATACTTCTCTCTCATTTTCCCCCAGATGTCCCTGCCTCCGGCTTCCAAAAGCCCCGGAAGCGTAAGAAGCATTCCCCACTTTATAAAATTATTCTCGCTGTGAGGGGTCATTTGCCTCAGCCTCTCACATCGATATCCACAAGCTCCAAGCCATCATCCACTTCATGCAGATAGAGGTCGTCTATATGCCTGCGCAGAACCCGTTTTCCTCCCACATCGCCTTCCAGCGCCAGAAGCTCATTCCTGTATGCCTCCGAAAAAATCGCGGGGTTTCCGAACTCCCCCATATTGCACAGACAGCCGATTCCTCTTTTGCTGTTTTTCCAGCCTTCGATCAGGCCCTCTATGGTGGCTGCCTTCAGATACGGCTGGTCACAGACCGCGAAGCAGTACGAGGCTTCTTCACCGTCCGGTGATGCCGCGGCTTCCAGGGCCAGGTGGATCGAATGAGAGATTCCCAGACTGCTCTGTACGTTCTCTACCACCACATACCCTCTTTTTTCCAGGTCTTCCATAATCTCCGGATACTGTGTTACTATGATTTTATCATCGAAAAGGCCATCCGGCAGTTTTTCCACCTCCTCCACGATATACTGATACATTGGCTTCCCGTGAAACGGGGTAAGCAGCTTGTTTCCATCAAACCGCCTGCTGTTTCCTGCTGCCAGCAGTATAAGAGTCAGTTTCATCCGCCAAATCCTCCATTCTACCTGTCCTTTAAAAAGAAAATGCTCTCCTCCGGAACTACCAGGCGCTCCGGTACCCGCTCTTTCATATCATCCTTCCAGCGCCCTTTCGGTATTTTCCACCAGAGATCATTTTCCAAAATAAGCGTAACCTCAAAGGGGTCATCCAGAATCTGCTTCAGGCGGCACTCCATCACATTTTCCTTTTCCGCCTCATGGGCGGCGGTAAAGTAATGGGCGCGTATTCCGATAAACGGCTTGTCCTTTGGGACTTCTCTGTCTCTCATTATAACCTGAATATCCCAATTTGGCACGTAAAATGTGTGGGCATCCACATATTTAATGTCCAGAATGTTTTTACATCCGGTCAGTTTGGCCGCCGACACGGTCTCAGGCTCTTTAAAGACATCCTTTACGGCCCCCGACACCACAATTTCACCCTCGTTGATCACGTGGATTGTACTGCAGAAACGATAGATCTCATCTCTGCTGTGCGTGACAAGGAGTACGTCACCGTCATAGTTTCTCAGTTCCTCCAGCTGTTCCAGCTGAAGCTTCTCCTTCAGATAGTAGTCCAGAGCGGAAAATGGTTCGTCCAGCATCAGCACCTCCGGCTTCGATGCCATAATCCTGGCCAGGGCAGCTCTCTGCTGCTGGCCGCCCGATAGTCTGGAAGGATACCGGTCCGCCAGTTCGCCGATATGATACATGTCCAGATACCGCATGACGGCTTCGCGCCGCTCTGACTTGGGGCAGGATAGGGCCATCTCCACATTTTCCCGTATGGTCATGTGGGGGAACAATGCATAGTTCTGAAACAGATAACCGACTCCCCTGTCCTGAATTTTTACGTTGATCCCTTTTGCCGAATCAAACAGCACGCGGCCATTTAACGCGATTCTTCCCTCGTCCGGTGTGAAAATTCCCGCAATGCACTTTAAGGTCATACTCTTGCCGCATCCCGAGGCTCCTAAGATCCCTGTGATTCCGGAATCTCTCTCCGTGTCGAAGGCGACATTTAAAGTCATATCCCTCAATTTTTTCTTGATCTCTACCTTCAGGCTCATGGCTCACTCCTATGAAAATTTCTTTTTGCCTGCGGCGGCCACATTCATGCCTGCCACGATGAGAAGGGATATGGCAACGATAATAATCACGTATTTCCCCGCTCCCTCCATGTCTCCCGCCGCCACCTCTGAATAGATGGCAAGGGGCAGCGTCCGCGTCTTTCCCGCGATATTTCCGGCGATCATGGCCGTTGCTCCAAATTCTCCCAGTCCTCTGGCAAAGGCCAGAACACCGCCCGAGAGAACTCCCGGCATGGCCATAGGCATAAGAATCTTCCAGAAAACCTTCCGCTCCGGTATCCCCAGGGTTCTCGCCGCATTTAAGACATTTTCATCGACCAGTTCGAACGCGCCCCTTGCAGAACGGTACATAAGCGGAAATGATATCACCGCCGCCGCAAGCACCGTTGCCTGCCAGGTAAACACGATTTTATAGCTGAATACAGCAAGAAGCAGCTTTCCGATCGGGCGCTTCACTCCAAATATGTAAAGCAGAAAGAACCCGGCCACCGTCGGAGGAAGAACGAGAGGAAGTGTGAGTAGTCCGTCCAGTATAGCCTTTGCCCGTTCTGATTTCAGGGCAATCACCGCTCTGGCCGCCCATATCCCCAGAAAAAATGTGAAAATAATCGATATGACTGATGTTTTTAATGAAATGAGAACCGGTGACAAATCCACTTGCTTCTCCTCCTTATCTCTGGAGCGTGTCTGAAAATTGCTTTCCGTCAGCTGTGCGTCACACTTTGTGTGAGATTGGGGCGTGCAGATGGCGGGAATGAATTTTCAGACACGCTCCAGCACATGATGAACCCCCGGCGTTTTATTCTGCCGCTGCGAATCCGTTCTTTACAAAGATATCCATAGCTTCGCTGCTGGCCAGAAAATCGATAAACTTCTGTGCGCCATCCGGATTTTCACAGTCTTTGATGATGCCTGCCGGATATATCGCCTTCTTAACGCTTCCTTCCGGTGCTTCCGCCACGATCGTTACTTTATCGGTCTGCGCCGCGTCTGTTGCATATACGATTCCGGCCTTTGCACTTCCCTCTGCAACCCAGTTTAAAACCTCGGTTACGTTCGTTCCTAGACTGGCCTTGGCAAGCACCTCATCCCAGAGTCCCAGGTTGGTCAGCGCTTCCTTCGAATACTGGCCTACCGGCACGCTGTCAGGATCTCCGAGCGCTGCGTTTTCAGCCTTTGCAATATCCTCGAAAGAGGAGTAGTTTCCTTCGTCACCGGTCGGTACGATGAAAACAATCTTGTTTTCCAGAAGATTCCTGACGCTTCCGTCCTGAATCATGCCTTCGTCGTTTAAAGCATCCATCTGTTTCGTCGCCGCCGAAAAGAATACGTCGATACCGGCCCCCTCTTCGATCTGGGTCTGGAGTTTTCCTGAACTGTCATACGTTCCCTCAATTGTAATACCAGGGTTTTGTTTTTCAAATAATGGAATCAGTTCATCTCTCAAACAGGTTTCCAGGCTTGCTGCTGCTGCGATGGTCACGGTCTGTGCTTTTGCTGCTGCCTCTGAAGCTGCCTGTGTTGTCGTCTCCGGTTCAGCCTTTCCTGTTCCTCCACAAGCGGTAAGCGCCGCCATCGCCACTGTTAATGCACCTGCTAATAAGATTGCTTTTTTCACTATTTTACTCCCCTTTTCTTCTTTATATGAAAGATGCCTTCCAGCACTCCGCCTCCTATGGCGGTTGCCTTATCGGAAATGGTCCAGCAATGTTCGACGACACCCCTTGGATCAATATCTCCCGATTTCATTCCCGCTGTCACTGCCACACCGTCCTGAAGCAGCCCTCGTACAACGCCTCCCACCTCTGCGTATATGGGAGTTTCTCCGCTGTGTCCTACCACGTCACCCTTGTTAACCAACGTTCCGATCTTCACATTTCCCGTAAATATACCGTCAGATGCGGCGCGAATGATGCGCTCCTTATCGTATCCTCCGATCATTCCGGGGACACCCGTATTCGGAAATGCGCTGCCTTCCCAGATACAGCGTCCCAGATTGTGGCCGCGTTTCGTCTCCACCACCACGTGACAGTCCTCACCTGCCGTAAATCCGGGGCCGACACCGATGACAATATCCGCATCCGACATTTTTGATCCCAGATTCACCTTGGCTAAGATAGCGTCCACCACGATATCCGGTCTCCAGGATTCTAATGTCTCACACGACGGATCGACAATTACCGCCACCTTGTCCTGATTCACAGTGTTATCTATTTCCTCCGTATTCCGGCAAAGCACCCCTTCAATATCTTCCACCAGGGCATTTCCTTCATAAACCGCCCGGGAAAATGCGACCGTTCTCCGTACGGTTGTGGGAACCGCAATTTCGGTCATCGCTACGGAAAATCCACAGCGATGCAGCCGGCAGGCGATTCCCGTTGCCAGATCTCCGGCCCCTTTTATTAATACTTTTTCCACAACACTCTCTTCCTTTCACTCAATCTCTTTCTACTTCCTGGCGCACTCTCCGCCGCGTCCCGACAGGATGTCCAAACCATGCGGCAGCGTATCCAGCACGTATTCCAGGCTCTCCCGGACCGCCTTCGGGCTTCCCGGAAGATTGATAATCAGCGTGCCTCCGCGGATGACGCTCACACCGCGGCTCAGCATGGCGCGTTTCGTCACGGTCATGCTGTAGGCACGAATCGCCTCCGCGATTCCCGGAGCATTCCGCTCTGCTACCGCCATCGTTGCCTCCGGCGTCACATCCCGCCTGGAAAATCCGGTTCCGCCCGTCGTCAGCACCAGATCACACTGCACCTGGTCACTCAGGCGGATGAGCTCTGCCTTCAGCGCGTCTCCCTCATCTGGAAGCAGACTCCGGCTAACCACCTCATAGCCCGCTGACTCCAGAATTTCCTTTATCACAGCTCCGCTCTTATCTTCTCTCTCGCCTGCCGCGCCCTTATCGCTGAGCGTTACGATTCCTGCTCTGTACATACGTTTATTTCATCCCCTTCCTTCATCACGCCTCCATGCAGCACCCGGGTAAAAATTCCGTTGGCAGGCATAATGCATTCCCCCATCTTCTTGAAAATCTCGCAGTGGCTGTGACACTCCTTGCCAATCTGCGTCACCTCCAGAAGGATATCGCCGCAAGACAGCCTCGTGCCCACGGGAAGGCGGACCAGATCGATCCCCTTCACAATCACATTTTCGCCGAAGGCGCCGTCGCCGATCTCGGCTCCCCGCTCCTTAAATGCCTCGATGGTCTCATAGGACAGCAGACTCACCTGGCGGTGCCATTTTCCCGCATGTGCATCATTTTCAATGCCGAATTCCTCTATAAAATGTCCCTCTGAAATTCCCTTTTTCTGCGTCCCTTTTTTCTCGCTGATGCAGACAGCCATAACCTGACCCATGTTTTTATCCTCCGATTTGATTCATATTTAAACATTTTTCCGTTGTACCGTCGGAAAGCGGCAGTTCTCCCTCACGTCCCTCCGGGGAAAGGAAGTGATGGCTTTCCGGCTTCAATCTGATCCACTGTTCCATCAGACCTCTCAATTCCTCATCGGATACGCCGCTGCGCAGCGGTGTCCGCAAATCGACTCCGGCCGGACTGTCTAGGCAGAGCTTTAAAAACCCATCCGACGTCAGTCTCACCCGGTTGCAGCTTCCGCAGAATTTATGGTGAACGGCGCTGATCAGTCCGATACAGCCCACTCCCGATGCACAGGTGTAATAGACCGCCGGCCCATTTCCCCTCGGCTCCGTGCTTTCCCTTAAATCGCCGTATTCCTCAGAAAGGATTTTGAGCAGCTCCTCATTATCCATGGCGTGGTACTTTCTTCCCTGTCCGATGGGCATCATCTCGATAAAACGGACAGGAATTCCGCTTTTCACCGAATATTCGGCGAAGGCGAGTACATCCTCCCTGCTCAAATGCTCCATCACCGCACAGTTTATCTTCACCTTCAGTCCGCTCCTGACAGCGGATTCAATCCCTTTCATGACATCCGCGAACCGGTCCCGCCTGGTAATCTGGCTGAAGCGTTCCGGATCCAGCGTATCCAGGCTGACATTGACGCTGGAGAGCCCTGCCTCCGCAAGCTCCGGAGCCATGTCCCCCAGCAGAAGGCCGTTCGTGGTCAACGTCACGTCCTCCATTCCCTCGATCGCATTCAGTTCCCGGATCAGCTGGGAGACGCCCTTTCTCACCAGCGGCTCCCCACCAGTCACCTTCACGCGTCTGATCCCGAATCTTGCCCCAGTCTCTGCGATCTTTAAAATCTCCTGGTAGGTGAGAATGTCTTCGTGGCGCATTAAGTCGATGCCTTCCTCCGGCATACAGTAGCGGCAGCGCAAATTGCACCGGTCCGTCACGGAAATGCGGATATAATCGATCTTTCTTCCATTGCCGTCTCTCATAGGCTCTCTCCGTCTTTCCGGTAGAGGCCGCTCTTGCCGCCATCCTTCAGCAGGAGAGTGATATCCGTCATGGTCATGCCCCGGTCCATGGCCTTGCACATGTCGTAGATCGTGAGCAGAGCCACATTTACACCGGTCAGAGCTTCCATCTCCACGCCGGTCTTTCCGCTGGTCTTTACGGTACAGACGGCTTCCACCGCCATCCTGTCATCATGGAGAATAAAATCCACCGTGCACTTCGTCAGCATCAGCACGTGGCAGAGCGGTATAAGATCAGAAGTTCTCTTCGCCCCCATGATTCCGGCCACGCGCGCCACGCCCAGCACGTCCCCTTTTTTGGCTGTTCCCTGTTTTATAGCCTCATAGACCTCACGGTTTACGTGAATAAAGCCATGCGCCGCTGCGATTCTGTCCGTCACGGCCTTCTCTCCAACGTCCACCATGCGGGCGTTGCCGTGTTCATCAAAATGTGTCAGTCCTTCCATCTTACCAGCCCTTTCCAAATCCGCAGTTGGGATAATGACAGACCTCGCAGGACAGGCAGAGTCCGCCTCTTCCCAGTTTGTCCAGCTCTGCCTTCGTCACGGGATCGTCCGCCATGAGGCGCGGAAGCACCAGGTCAAACACCGTGCGCCTGGCGTACATGACGCAGCCTGGAAGGCCTGCCACCGGTATCTGGCGGCCATCCTTTTCATAGTAGGCAAGCAGGAACATGGCGCCCGGAAGCACAGGCGCTCCGTACGATACGACACGCGCTCCAGTGCTGCGGATAGCGAGTGGCGTCTTATCGTCAGGATCCACGCTCATTCCGCCGCTCACCAATACCATGTCGGCTCCCTGTGCGATAAATTCCAGGATCGCCTTCCTCGTATGCTCCGGATTGTCATCCGTAATCGTCTGTCCCATCACTTCCCCGCCGAATTCCTTCACCTTTTCCTTCAGGACCGGGCCGAACGCGTCTTTGATCCGTCCGTGATAGACTTCACTTCCCGTCGTCACGATTCCCACCTTCTTGTTCTGATACGGAAGTATGGTAAATATCTTCTTTCCGCCGCAGACCTCCACGGCTTCCTCCATCTTCTCTTTTTCGATGACCAGCGGTATAATCCGGGTTCCGCACAGCTTGTCTCCCGGCTCTACCGGAGTGTTGTTGTGCCTGGAAGCGATCATCATCTCCCCCAGTCCGTTGATTCTGTCCAGCAGTTCTGTATCTATCTTAAGAAGCCCGCGGACCGTGGAGGTCAGTTCAATCTTTCCTTCCTTCACTCCGCTTCGTTCCATATAATCGCCTCTGCACAGGCCGCAAAGAATCTCGGCCGCCTCATTTTCATGGTATTTCGACTCGTCCTTTTCCCAGACGTATAAATGCTCCTTACCCAGCGAGAGCAGCACCGGAATATCTTCCTCCGTCACCACATGACCCTTCTTAAACTTCGCATCTTTGATCACCCCCGGGATGATCTGCGTAATGTCGTGGCACAGTACGTGACCAACCGCATCTTCTGTCCTGATTTCCCTCATGACTCCTGCTCCTTTATCCTTGATTTTTTAATCTTGATTTATAACCCAATTTTTTACCTCACTTTATCATTACAGGCAGCCCATCCATTTGTGTCGATATTCTCAAGTGAGAATATCCCCGATAAAATTAAAATGGGAGATTGCCCGTCCCCATCCTCCTGTCTAGTACAGCATCACTGGAACTTATGCAACGCAGTACTAGCTGTAATACTTTTCAAACAACTCTGCAACCGCATTTTCTGCTTCGTTCACAAACTGTAAATACTTATTTAAAAACGCTTCTCCCTCTTCGGTCAAAACCGTGGTTCCGCCATTTTCGCCGCCGCGTTTTCCTTCCATAAGCGTGAAGCCTAAGTCCTCCTCCGCCTTGTGTAAGATCTTCCAGGCCTTGGAATACGCCATATGCATCTCCTGGCACGCGGCCGATAAGGAACCGCGTTCCCGCACAAGCTGCATCAGGCCCGCGACTCCCGGCCCAAAGTTCCGTTCCTCATAGTAAAGCCGGAGTTTCATATGGAAACGCAGCATTTTCTCCTGCTCCATCTTCGCCGCCTTTCTCTTCTGCTACAAATGGTCCCCGCGCAGAAAACAGGACACCGCGCACGGTACCGGATGCAGCCGTTCCATATCTCCTGCTATCCTGACTGCCTTCGCTATAAGCTCCTCATTATCCGCCTTGTTCATCACTACCCGGTAGTCTCTTTCTCCCACCAGCTTTCTCGTACCGGATTCACTGGTGAGAATCTTCGCCGCGTCGCCGCATGTGATCCGGTGGCTGCAATGTCCATCCGGTTCTTTCTGCAGACCCAGCAGTTCGGCAGCCTGTTTTGTGCGGAAACAGAATTCCTCCAGCTCACCGCCGATGCAGTCCAGTCCCATACAGCCGATAACAACGTCGGTACACTCCAGTATCACAGGCTCTCCGTCCTTTGGAACCTTTATGGGAAGCCGTTTCGCCCCATCCGCTTCATACAACAGGACGTCGGCCAGCTCCTTCAGCCTGGCAGCCTCCGTTAAGGGCAGGCTTTTAAGCTTACCGCCGGCCGCAGGAACACCGACCACGAGGACTGAACCATTTCTCTCCAACCGCTTCGCCGCGTCCTCTGCGCAGTCAGTCTCCACCACGTTCCGGCCCGGCGGATTAAAGATATGGGTCGTCGTCGTCACAATGACTGTCTTTCCCATATCCGCCAGTTCGTCCGCCAGCCGGAACATGACGCTCGTCTTTCCGCCTCCGCCGGTCAGGGCAATCCCCCTGTGGCGTTCCGCGGAAAGCTTTAACGCCTCCCACAGAGTGGGGCGCTCCCGAAGTCCGTCATGTTCCCAACTGTAAGCTATCATACTTTTTTTCCTTTCGATTCCCTGGAGCGTGTCTGAAAATTCATTTCCGCCAGATGCACGTCCCACTTCGCGGCATATTGAGCCCCAATTCAGTCAGCGTAGCCCACTACGCCTCCTTCATCGGGGCCCAATCTCCCACAAAGTGTGACGCACAGCTGACGAAAAGCAATTTTCAGACACGCTCTAATCCAGTTCCATCCGGCGCTGTCTCGGAACGTAGCTTCCCTTCTTCTCCAGTACCACGTTTCCGTCCCTGGCGGCCAGTTCGCCTTTCAAGTAAACCTGCTCCGCCTTTCCCTTCACCTTCGTGCCCTCGAACGGACAGTAGTCCACATTGGCAACCTGATTCTCCACGGACATGGTCCATTCGGTATCCGGGTTCCAGACGACGATATCCGCGTCACTTCCGGGAGCGATGGCCCCCTTCTGCGGGTATACCCCGTAAAGCTTCGCCGGGTTCTCGGAGAGCAGACGGCACATCTGCTCCAGCTTCAAATCGCGTTCCAGAACGCCGAAGCTGTAGATCAGAGCCGGCCTCGACTCCACTCCGGGCATGCCGCAGGGGATCTTCGTAAAATCGTCTTTTCCCGCCGCCTTCTGGCCGGTGGTGAAGCTGCAGTGATCGGTCGAAATCGTCTGAATATGGTCCTTTCTGATGGCGTTCCACAGCCTTGTGCTGTCTGTCTCCTTCTTGATGGTAGGAGCGATCACGTACTTGCTTCCCTCAAAATCCGGTAAGCTGTAGACACTTTCATTCAGAACGAGGTACTGCGGGCACGTCTCCAGAATCACTTCCTGGCCCCGTTCCCTCGCATACTTCACTTCCTGATAACCGGCTCCCGAGCTTAAGTGCACGATGATGACCGGCGTATGTACCAGATCCGCGATTTTGAGCAGACGGCTGATCGCCTCCGCCTCCACCACGGCCGGTCTCGTCTTCGGATGCGCGTCGGTGGTGAGGTGGCCTTTCGCCTTCTCTTCCTCTATCAAAGCTTCGATGATACCCTTATTTTCGCAGTGAACGCCGGCGATTCCGCCGACCTCCTTCAGCCGCTTTAAGACCTGGTAGATGGACTTGTCATCCAGCACCATGTCGTCATAGGTCATATAGATCTTAAAGGAAGTCACTCCCTCGTCCACGATCTGCTGGAGTTCCTCGCTGATTTCGGCATTCCAGTCGGATATGGCCAGGTGAAAGCCGTAGTCACAGGACGCGTTGCCATCGGCCTTTTCATGCCAGTGCTCCAGAGCCTTATGTAAGCTTTCTCCCTTGTACTGCGTTGCAAAGTCAATAATCATGGTTGTGCCGCCGGATAAGGCCGCCTTCGTTCCAGTCTCAAAATTATCCGCAGTGACCGTTCCCGATACATGCAGATCGAAATGGGTATGAGCATCGATAAATCCGGGAAATAAAAGCTTCCCCGACACATCGACCACTTCCGCTTCCTCATCCGTAATCTCCGGAGCCACGGCTCCGATCTTCCCATCCTCTACCAGAACGTCAGCTTTTTTACAGCCTTCCCCCGATACCACGGTACCGCCTTTTAATACTTTTTTCATGGGATAATTCCTTCCTTTCTGTTGTCTGTTACAGGAAAGAAGCGTATCGGGCTTCCTCCCGCTTAATCTGCTCCCTGCCGGCTTTTCCCACCGCGTGTTCGATATTCAGCCTAACGATACAGACATCATTCCAGCTGCTGCGGATCGCTGCCTCGCCCTCTTCCCCGAACTCCGGGGAAAATCGTTCCGCCAGAAGCCTTAAAGCCTCCCGCTTCTCTTTCTCATCCGCCACAATCTCGGCTCTGCCAAACACGATCACGCTGGTATAAGCGGTCGAAAATGCTTCCGGTATCACCTCATCTTCTCCCACGACACAGAAGGAAACCTTATCGGAGCGCCTAACCCCCTCCAACTTATGGCCTTCCTTTGCACAATGGAAATAGATTGCGTCGTCTCCGTACACATAGTTCATCGGAACACCGTACGGATAACCGTCGTCCCCCTGGACAGACAGCACTCCATGGGTTCCGTTCTTCAAAATACTCCTGGCTTCCGTTTCCGATAACCGCTGATTTTTTCTTCTCAATTCTCTGAACATGACGGCCTCCATTCTCCGCTCGCATGCATAAGCGCAACAACATAAGTTTCTGTGAATATTCACTAAAATAACTTATTTTCAGTATACCTTATTTTTCTTTTGCATACAACCGTTTCAGGCGGAGAAACGTATTTTTACATTAAGGGCGCAGGACCATACTGCTCGGCCCTCTGCGCCCTTATCAAGGTTTAGCTTTTTATTTTTTACTCTTTCTGTATGCTGTATCTTCCAGAGGTAGTGACGTACGGAATTTTCCGTCGAGCTTGTAGTAGGCGCCCTGGACTGCCGGTGCCGTTGGGATGGAGGTGATTTCTCCGATTCCCACTGCTCCGTAAGCCAGCGGATCCTTATTTTCCTCTACAATGATGCTCTCAACCGGCGGAGTCTTATCCGCGCGGAATAAGCCGAGCGTACCGAATTTAGCCAGTGGTTTTCCGTGATCCAGTGGGAAATCCTCTGTCAGGGCGTATCCCAGGGACATGACTACGCCGCCCTCGATCTGCCCTTCTACGGACAGCGGATTAATGGCTTTTCCGACGTCGTGGGCCGCAACCACTTTTTCAATGGTGCCGTCTTCATTCAGGCACACCACCTGGGTCGCGTAGCCGTAGGCCACGTGGGATACCGGATTCTTCTTGCCGCATCCCATGGGATCAGTAGCGGCTAAGTATTCGCCGTAATACTCTTTTCCATTCAAATCCTCCAGGGTCTTTCCGCCCTTTAAATCTTCCAGAATATCCATACAGGCTCTTCTGGCCGCCTCGCCTGTCACCAGGGTCTGGCGGGAACCGGAGGTGGTACCGGAATCGGGTGCCAGGTTCGTCTCGGCTGCCACATAGACCACACGGTCTCCCGTAACGCCCAGTGCCTCACAGACCACCTGCTCCAGCACAGTTCCCAGTCCCTGACCGATACACGATGCACCGGAGCGGACATGAACCTTTCCGTCCTCGATGGTCATACGGCAGCGGCCCCAGTCCGGGATGCCGACGCCGACGCCGGCATTCTTCATGGCGCAGCCGATTCCCACATACGGGTGGCTGTCGTAGATTTCTTTCACCGCCTCCAGCGTCTCTGCAAGGGCTGTGCCCGGAGAGGCGATCTGGCCGTTGGGAAGTTCCTGACCCGGCCGTATGGCGTTGCGGTAGCGGATTTCCCACGGGGTAATCCCCACCATCTCAGCCAGGAGGTTTAAGTTGCACTCCGTAGCAAAGCAGCTCTGGGTTACGCCGAACCCGCGGAACGCACCTGCAGGCGGATTATTCGTATAGACGGCGGTGCCGTCGATGTCGATGTTCTGATAGTTATAGGGGCCTGCCGCATGGGTACAGAGCCTCTGGAGCACCGGCCCTCCCAGGGAGGCGTATGCGCCGGTATCCGTAATCACATTTGCCGTCATGCCGGTTAAATATCCGTTCTCATCACAGGCTGTGGTGAATTCCATCCACGCCGGATGGCGTTTCGGATGAATCATAATGCTTTCTTTTCTCGTCAGCCTAACCTTGACCGGCTTCCCCGTATGGTAAGCGAGAAGGGCCGCATGATGCTGTACCGCCATATCTTCTTTGCCGCCGAAGCCGCCGCCCACCAGTTTGTTAATGACATGGACCCTGGAAAGCTCCCAGCCCAGCATTCCGGCGCATTCGCGCTGCGTATCATACGTTCCCTGGTCGGATGAATAGATCAGAGCCTCTTCCTTCTCCCTGTCTACGATAGCAACGGAGCATTCCGGCTCCAGGAACGCATGCTCTGTAAATGGAGTGCGGTATTCCTTTGTCACCACATATTTGGAGTTCTCGATGGCCTTCTTCGCATCGCCCCGCACCAGGTGCTCGTGAGCCAGCACGTTGCCTGTCTCATGAACCAGCGGCGCATCCGGTTTTAAAGCTTCCTGCGGGCTGAATACCCCCGGCAGCTCCTCATATTCGATTTTCACCAGCTTTTTGGCTTCTTCCAGAATCTCCGGCGTATCGGCCGCCACCAGGCAGACCGCATCTCCCACGTAACGGGTGATCTCACCCACCGGAATCATGGTGTCCCAGTCCTTCTTTAAATGACCTACTTTATTGCCTCCAGGAACGTCATCGGCTGTTAGGACCGCACGGACTCCCGGCAGCGCAAGCGCTTCGGATTTATCGATGGACAGGACCCTTGCCCTCGGATACGGTGTGCGGATGGCGCTTCCGTATATCATACCCTCCACTTCCATATCATCCACGTACTCCCCGTAACCGAGCACCTTTTCCGGTACATCCACACGATGCGCACGCTGTCCGATATGATCTACCACCGGGGCTTTTAAATCCTTTACGTCCTCACGGAACAGCTTTGCCGCCAGCAGTATCGCGTCGATGATCTTCTTATATCCTGTACAGCGGCAGATATTGCCGCGGATTGCAAAGGCCGCCTCATCGCGGGTCGGATCCGGATTCTGGTCGATCAGTCCCTTTGCACACATAACCATGCCGGGGATGCAGAAGCCGCACTGCACGGCTCCCGCTTCTCCAAAGGCATAGACAAATACTTCTTTTTCTCTGTCACTGAGTCCTTCTACTGTTACAATGGATTTTCCTTCCATCTTTGAAACCTTCTGGACACAGGCCTTGGTGGCCTTTCCATCAATCAGAACCGTACACGTTCCACAGGCGCCTTCGCTGCAGCCATCCTTGACGGATTTAAGCCCCAGATCATTTCTCAGCACATCGATCAGCTTCCGGTCCTCTTCCACGGTAACGCTCGTTCCATTCACCAGTAAGGTATACATAAGTTCACCCGCTTTCCCTATGCTAATAGGTAATCATAATCTTTGCAGACAGTTTCCATTACTTTGCGCAAGCCTTCCGGAATTACGCTGTCGCTGTCCGCGGCATTCCAGGTATACATGTTTCCAAGATAGCGCACCTTACAGGAAACCGCAGCCCGATCGAGGACGACAAAGCCCTGATTCTTACTGTTTTCCATGTCCGCTTCATTGGCAAACAGGGTAAATTTATCTAAGTACGGAGCGCTGTCGTATGGACAGAAGCTCTTACAGTTACCGCACTCATTACACATATAATCCACATGGATAATCTGGTGTTTCGCCATTCCAGGTACACGGATCGCGATGTTGGCACGGTTCGGACATACCTCTGCACAGTTCTCGCAGATATTGGAGCAGCCGAGGCAGCGTGTGCTGTCTTCCTTATATTCCTTTGTTTCAGCCAGCACTCCGCGTCTGTCGTAGAGTTTTCCCAGATCCTCCACCGTATCATCAAAGTCTCTTGCCGCCTTTGCACCGAGGATTGCCTCCGCAGCCATTCTGGCGTCACGCATAGCTTCTACAACTGTCTTTGGTCCGTATAAACCGTCACCGATTGCATAAACGCCGGATACGCTGGTCTCCAGTGTCTCCTCGTTTACCATGGCTCTTCCTCTGTCGTTCACATTGATTCCGTTGGCCTTTAAGAAATCGGTCGGAACCTGCTCGCCGACAGCTGCAATCACGGTATCCGCCGGGATTTCCACCGTCTCACCTGTCTCGGACACGCCTCTTCTGCCGGAAGCATCGTAATCAGACAGCTTCATCACATTGCAGATCAGCTTTCCATCTTCCAGCTTCACAGGAGATAAGAGTTCTTTGAACTCCACGCCGTCTTCCACTGCCATTACGAGTTCTTCCTCGTCGGCCGGCATGAAGCGTTTCGTTCTTCTGTATACCAGATAGGAGTGTTCCACCCCTTTTGTTTTCTTTACAGCTCTGGCCGTATCCATCGCGGTATTTCCGCCGCCGATGACAACGACATTTTTGCCGATATTTACATTTCCGTCGGTGGCCTTAAACTGTGCCAGGAAATCGAGTGCGTTCATAGCATCTCCTGCTTCCAGTTTTAAAACTCCCGGCTTTGAAGCGCCAGTCGCCAGAATGATGTAGTCATATCCGGCCTTCTTTAAGTCTTCCAGACTCTCTACTCTCGTGTTCAGCTTCACCTCTGCGCCGTAAGCCGTAGCCAGAGCCACATCCTTTGCAATCGCTTCATCCGAAATACGGAATCCCGGAATCACGTGCTTTACTACGCCGCCAAGGCTGTCGCCCGCCTCATAGATCGTCGCCGGACAGCCGTTCTTTGTCAGGAAATAAGCAGCCGCCAGACCAGCCGGACCGCCGCCTACAACAGCAGTCTTCTTTCCTTTTAACTCCCCGGCCTTAATTTCCTTCATCAGAGCGTCGTAGCCGCCTTCCGCACACACCAGCTTGACACCGCGGATGTTGACCGGATCCTCATAGAAGTTACGGTTACATTTGCTCATACAGTTATGTGCACAGATAGTACCCGTAATAAATGGAAGCGGATTCTTCTCTGCGATCACCTTCATGGCTTCCTCATACCTGCCTGCTCCGGAAAGCTGTAAATACGTGGTCACATCCTGGTGGATCGGACATCCTTCCTTACACGGCGCCACATAGCAGTCTGTAAGCGGAACCGGTTTGTTCATCTTTCTGGATGGAAGCGGCTTTACCGCCTTTACATGGTGTTCGTCCGTAATCGCAGCTTCCGCCAGCTTCGCGGCCTTCTCTGCGTTCACTCCGGCAAACTCCACGCTTCCACATTCCAGTTCACTCGCCATCTGATCCAGTCTCTGATATCCGCCCGGCTTTAACAGGGTGGTAGCCACCGTTACCGGCCAGATTCCCGCATCTACAATGCTCTTGATATTATGGTAATCTGCACCGCCCGAGTAAGAGATTCTTAACTGTCCGTCAAATTCCTTCGCCAGCTTCGCAGCCAGTGAAATAGACAGCGGATACAACGATTTTCCTGACATGTACATCTCTTCGCTTGGAAGTTCATTCTGCTTCACATCAACCGGGAACGTATTGGTGATCTTCACGCCAAACTCCAGATTCTTCTCTCCGGCCAGCTTTTTAAGCCTCTGAAGCATCGGAATCGCGTCTTTATACTGTAAATCATCGAGGAAATGGAAATCGCCGAAAGCGACGTAATCGTATCCCATCTCATCCATGGTCTTTCTTGCAAATTCATATCCCAGAAGTGTCGGATTGCACTTGATAAAGGTATGAAGTCCCTTCACCTCGATCAAATACGTAGCGATCCGCTCGATCTCCTGAGGCGGGCATCCATGGAGCGTGGAGAGTGTAACGGAATTACAGATATTAGAAGAAATCCCTTCAATATCCTCCTTCGTCACATTCTTAAACATGGAGACGTTCTCCAGCAGATACTCCCTGCAGTTCTTATAGGTCTCCGTATCCTTTGCGTCCTTCATGGATTCGATAAACAAATCAATCTTTGGAGACTTGATTCCCTCCAGATCGTATCCCACGCTCATATTGAACTGGAATCCGTCCATGGCGCCGAGTCCATATTCTTTCGCCATAACGCTCAGTAAAAACCATGCCTTTATGTACTCTTCCTGTGCCTGCGGAACGTAAAGCTCCGTTGACCACTCACAGTTATAGCACTCATCATCAGCCTTGATACAGGGCTTACTCACCGGAAGATCCTCGCCGTCGATGATCTGAACCGTCTTAAGCTCAAAGAACCGGCTTCCCGCATAGTAAGCTGCTGCAATATTCTGGGTCAACTGGGTATGAGGGCCCGCCGCCGGACCAACCGGAGTCTCCAGAGTCCTTCCAAAGATTTTCCTGTCATTCTCCGCCTTCGCCTGATAAGGTCTGTAAACCCCAAACACAGTCCCCTTATCGTCATGTTCCTTCATTACCCACTCCACTAACTGCGGAAATGGCATTGGTGTCATTCTGTCTCCCATCATTAACCTCCTGATTTGCGGGTATTTATCTTTTTAAATGTATTGGCTGCCGGGTCCGCGGGCGTTGGAGGGAAGACGAAATTTTATATAAATCTAAAGCATGATTTAATAAAATTTGTTTCCCTCCAAAACCCGCTGCTTCCCTGGATGCCGCTGAAAAAAGAAAACACCTCGCTGTGAATTTTCTAATATTTTCTTTCTGCTTTATTGGTATTGTGAATGCTTCTTATTTATCTTTGCTGCCTTCATTTTACATCAAACAAAAGACTTTCTCTCTGGAATCTTCTACCTGCATTTTCTGCATTTATTCCGCCAATCCCATCGGCCAGCCCCTCTATTCCACCAGCAACTTTTGCGAGGAGAGTCTCCAGCCTGCCCGTACACAGTCCTTTCTGCGGGAACAAATTTTATTAAATCATGCTTTAGATTTATATAAAATTTCGTCTCCCGCAGAAAGGACGTAACCGTCAGCCCATCCCCAACTCCCTCATCAAAATTTCCCTATCTACTATTGATGCGGTCCGCCAGTTCCTTCGCCGCCTGCCTGCAGTCAGCCATGACCTTCTCTTCATCAATATTCGTAAGAATTCTGTCTTTCATCAGGACTTTTCCGTTTCCGACTGTCGTTGTCACGCTTCTGCCGGTCATGCCGAAAAGAATATGGCTGTTTACGTTGCCTGCGTTCATCGGGGTCAGCGGGATGTAATCGGTTACGATGACATCGGCGGCGGCGCCTTCTTTTAATACGCCGAGAGGCTTCTTAAAGTAACGGTTGGCAATTTTTGCATTTCCTTCAAACAGCATCTGCGGAACCTCGCCCCAGGCGGCGTTTGGATCACAGAGATGGTGTTTGTGAAGTACATTGGCAACCTTGTAGGATTCCGTCATGTCGTGTGTGTATCCATCGGTTCCGAGACCGGTTAAAATTCCTCTGTGAACGATCTCCATGGTTGGAGGACATCCGCAGGCGTTGCCCATGTTGGACTCCGGATTATGTACGACCATGGTATCTGTTTCCTTAATTAATTCCATCTCGTGAGGATTTACGTAAATACAGTGGCCAAGCAGTGTCTTCGGGCCAAGGATATTGCAGTCCATCAGACGGTCTACGATGCGTTTGCCGTATTTCTTTAAGCAGTCATGAAGGTCTTCGATGCCCTCCGCCACATGAATGTGGTATCCAACCTCAGCCGGCTTGTTGGCCGCTGCCAGTTCCATGGTCTCATCGGAAATAGTGAACTGCGCATGCATACCCATCATTCCGGCGATCATATCACTGTCGTCCGCCAGCGCGTGTTTGATAAAGGCCGCATTCTCCATTACTGCTTCCCTGGCCTTATCCATGCCGTCACGGTCTGAAATCTCATAACATAAGCAGGAGCGAACGCCGGTCTCTTTAGCCGCTTCTTCTATTTTAAACAGGGAATCGCGTATGTGGCCGAAGCTTGCATGGTGATCGAAGGTGGTGGTAATACCATTCTTAATGGAATCGATATAGGTTGCCATGGCGGAAAGCCTTGTCTCCTCCAGTGTTAAGTTGCGGTCGATCGTCCACCACATTCCGTCCAGGATCTCCAGGAAACCGTGGGGATCGTAGCCATTGATGCTTAAGCCTCTTGCAAATGCGCTGTAAATGTGCTCATGCGCGTTGATAAACGCCGGCATGATGACGCCGCCTTTGGCGTCGATATATTCTGCATCGGGATATGCCTCTTTTATCTCTTTTGTCGTTCCTACTTTCATAATAGTGGATCCATCCATCGCCACTGCCCCGTCTTCCAAAAACGGAGCCTCCGGGTTTCTTGTGATCATTCTTCCATTACCGATAATCAGCATGTCTCCATCTCCTTTTCTCTCTTTTTCCTAATTTTTCGTCAAAATCTTAAAAATTTTGAGTATACAGTGTGCACATGGGACCTTCCCCGCCTCCCGTGCATTGTTCTTGCATATTGTCCCTGAGAACTTTTTCCTTCTCATCATTTTTATGCAGTTTGTACCATAAATATCTTTATAGGTACAGTGTATCATCTAAAAGTAAGAAATGCAAGATGAAAATACAAAAAAAATTAGTTTGCCTAAAAAATTTTTAGAAAAAGTATTGATTTTTCATTTTTTTATGTTATGATGGGAGTATAAGAATTCAAGCAAGGGGGGTTACAAGATGGATTCAAAGCTCGAACAACTGACGCAGATTGCACACGGTGTGGCATCCCATTTTGGAAACGCCTGTGAGGTGGTCATCCACGACTTAAAAAAGCAGGATATAGAGAGCTCCATCGTCTATATCGAAAACGGTCACGTAAGCAACCGAAAACTGGGAGACGGACCTTCGGAAATCGTTCTTGAAACGCTGAACCGGAATCCTGAATGCTTAAAAGACCGGCTGTCTTATTTAACGAAGACAGATGACGGAAGGATTTTAAAATCCAGTACCATGTATATAAGAGGAAAGGACGGTACCATCGATTATATCTTTTCCTTAAATTATGACATCACAGGATTGCTCACTGTTGACAACTCGATCCGCTCTCTCATCTCCACTGCGGAGATGTCCGGAGAAGACAGGCAGCCAAGAAAGATCACGCACAACGTCAACGACCTTTTAGATACGCTCATCGAACAGTCCGTACAGCTGGTCGGCAAACCGGTGGCGCTGATGAGCAAGGATGACAAGATCACAGCGATTCAGTATTTAAACGATGCCGGGGCATTCCTGATCACAAAATCCGGCGACAAGGTTTCCAACTTTTTCGGTATATCCAAGTTCACGCTTTACAGCTACATGGACGCCGGAAAAGAGAACAAATAAGTTTTCAATAAAATTTCCATTTTAAATTCATTATTAAATAAGAAGGAGAATCAAACATCATGAATCCAATCGAATGGGTGGTTAACACCATGCCGAAGACAGACGACAAGAATTTACCTGTCATGGCGCTGGACGAAATCGGAAAGGCAAGGAAATTCCATGAGAGCTTCCCACAGTACAGCAAGACACCGCTTGCGAAGCTCGACCATATGGCTGAATACTTAGGACTCGGCCAGGTTTATGTGAAGGACGAATCCTACCGCTTCGGTTTAAACGCTTTCAAGGTTTTGGGCGGTTCCTTCGCGATTGCGAAGTACATAGCACAGCAGACAGGTAAAGACGTCTCCGATCTTCCATACAGTGTTCTGACTTCCGAAGCACTCCGCGAGGAATTCGGCCAGGCTACCTTCTTTACAGCCACAGACGGAAACCATGGACGAGGTGTTGCATGGGCGGCCAACCGGTTAGGACAGAAGGCAGTTGTCTTCATGCCGAAGGGCTCCACCATCACCCGTTTCAATAACATCAAGGCGGAAGGCGCTGACGTTACCATCGAGGAAGTCAACTACGACGAATGTGTCCGCATGGCAGCCGATGCCGCTTCTAAGACAGAGCACGGTGTTGTCGTACAGGATACCGCATGGGACGGCTACGAAGAGATTCCGGCATGGATCATGCAGGGATACGGAACCATGGCGATGGAAGCCGGCGAGCAGTTAGAGGAATACGGTTGTGACAGACCGACTCACGTATTCGTTCAGGCAGGCGTTGGTTCTCTTGCCGGAGCTGTACAGGGCTACTTCGCAAACCGTTATCCGGAAAACCCGCCAAAGGTTGTCGTTGTGGAAGCTGATGTTGCAGCCTGTCTCTACAAGGGTGCGAAAGCCGGCGACGGCGGCATTCAGATCGTGGACGGCGATATGCAGACCATCATGGCAGGTTTAGCCTGCGGCGAGCCAAACACCATCTCCTGGGATATCTTAAAGAACCACGTTGACACCTTCGTCTCCGCTCCTGACTGGGCAGCAGCAAAAGGCATGAGAATGCTGGCAGCTCCGATTAAGGGAGACGTACAGGTCACGTCCGGTGAGTCCGGTGCAGCTCCATTCGGTATTCTGGCCTGCATCATGACCATGGATGAGTACAAGGATTTAAGAGAGCATTTAGGACTGAATCAGGATTCGAAAGTTCTCCTCTTCTCTACGGAGGGCGACACCGACCCGGAACGCTACAAAGCGATCGTTTGGGAAGGAAAAGAACGTTAGTCAATCGAACATTATAAAAAATAATAAAACGGAGGGTATTAAAATCATGGATTACGCAAAAATCAAAGAGGCAGCAAAAAATTACGAAGCTGATATGACCAGATTTTTAAGAGACATCGTAAAATTCCCAGGCGAGAGCTGTGACGAGAAAGCTCATATCGACCGCATCGCAGAAGAGATGAGAAAGCTTGAATTTGACAAGGTTGTTATTGATGATATGGGCAACGTTCTTGGTTACATGGGAACCGGCGCAACCTTAATCGGTTTTGACGCTCATATCGATACTGTTGGTATCGGCAACAAGAACAACTGGAACTTCGATCCATACGAAGGCTACGAGAATGACACCGAAATCGGCGGCCGCGGCGTTTCCGATCAGTGCGGCGGTATCGTATCAGCCGTTTACGGAGCCAGAATCATGAAGGATTTAGGACTTTTAAGCGACAAATACACCGTACTCGTAACCGGTACTGTTCAGGAAGAAGACTGTGACGGTCTCTGCTGGCAGTACATCATCAACGAAGACAAGGTTCGTCCGGAATTCGTTGTATCCACAGAGCCTACTGACGGCGGAATCTACCGCGGCCAGAGAGGACGTATGGAAATCCGTGTAGACGTAAAGGGTGTTTCCTGTCACGGCTCCGCTCCGGAGCGCGGTGACAACGCGATCTACAAGATGGCCGATATCCTTCAGGATGTACGCGCCTTAAACGAAAACGACGCAGCCGATGACAAAGAAGTAAAAGGTCTCGTTAAGATGTTAGACGAGAGCTACAACGCAGAATGGAAAGAAGCAAACTTCTTAGGCCGCGGCACTGTCACTGTTTCCGAAATCTTCTTCACATCACCGAGCCGCTGTGCGGTTGCTGACTCCTGTGCGGTATCCTTAGACCGTCGTATGACAGCCGGTGAGACCTGGGAAAGCTGCTTAGAAGAAATCCGCAACTTACCTAGCGTAAAGAAGTACGGCGGAGACGTAACCGTATCCATGTATGAATATTCCCGTCCTTCCTATAAAGGACTTACTTATCCGATCGAGTGCTACTTCCCGACCTGGGTTATTCCGGAGGATCACAAAGTAACCGCATCTCTGGAAGAAGCCTACAAGAACTTATACGGCGATGCCCGTATCGGCGCAGAAGAAACACTTGCCATGAGAACTGCCCGTCCATTGACAGACAAATGGACATTCTCCACCAACGGCGTTTCCATCATGGGACGCAACGGAATTCCGTGTATCGGCTTCGGACCTGGCGCAGAGGCTCAGGCTCACGCTCCGAATGAGAAGACATGGAAGCAGGATTTAGTAACATGTGCAGCAGTTTACGCAGCACTTCCTTCTATCTACTGCGAGAAATAATACTTAGCCAATCAGTTGCCATTTTGTAACCATATATGCCGGCTGCAGGTCTCCTTAAAACCTGCAGCCACCCCTAAAAACAATCACTCTTGCCGTCGGCCCTCATTCCTTCCCCAAATCTATGACGGGCTGGACAGCATGCAGGATAGATACCAAATAACATTACATTTATTTCAGGAGGCTTTATACCAATATGAAAACCTTACAGGATTACATCGACAAATTAAACGCTTTAAATTTCAAGGAAATGTATAACAATGATTTCTTCTTAACATGGGAAAAGACAGACGAAGAACTGGAAGCTGTCTGGACCGTAGCTGACGCTCTCCGTTTCATGAGAGAAAACAACATTTCCACAAAGGTATTCGAGAGCGGCCTCGGAATCTCCTTATTCCGTGACAACTCCACACGTACCCGTTTCTCCTTCGCTTCCGCATGTAACTTACTCGGCCTGGAAGTTCAGGACTTAGACGAGGGCAAGTCTCAGGTTGCTCACGGCGAGACCGTTCGTGAAACAGCCAACATGATCTCCTTCATGGCTGATGTTATCGGTATCCGTGATGACATGTACATCGGCAAGGGCAACGCTTATATGCACGAAGTTGTTGACTCTGTAACACAGGGCCACAAGGACGGAATCTTAGAGCAGAAGCCAACCTTAGTAAACTTACAGTGCGATATCGACCATCCGACACAGTGTATGGCTGATATGTTACATATTATCCATGAGTTCGGCGGCCTTGAGAACTTAAAGGGCAAAAAACTGGCTATGACATGGGCTTACTCTCCTTCCTACGGAAAGCCATTATCCGTTCCTCAGGGTGTAATCGGCCTGATGACACGTATGGGTATGGAAGTTGTTCTGGCTCATCCGGAAGGCTACGAAGTAATGCCGGAGGTTGAGGAAGTTGCCAGAAAGAACGCTGAGAAGTCCGGCGGTTCCTTCCGTGTATCTCACGACATGGCTGACGCATTTAAAGACGCTGACATCGTTTACCCGAAGAGCTGGGCTCCATTCGCAGCAATGGAAAAGAGAACCAACTTATACGGCGAAGGCGATACAGAGGGCATCAAGGCTCTGGAGAAAGAATTACTGGCTCAGAACGCAGACCACAAAGACTGGTGCTGTACAGAAGAGCTTATGAAGACCACAAAGGATGGCAAGGCCCTGTACTTACACTGCTTACCGGCTGATATCAACGACGTAAGCTGTGTAGATGGTGAAGTAGAAGCTTCCGTATTCGATCGTTACCGCGATCCGTTATACAAAGAAGCAAGCTTCAAGCCATACGTAATCGCCGCTATGATCTTCCTTGCCAAGTTTGAGAATCCACAGGAAATCTTAAAGAAGCTGGAAGAAAGAAACACGCCACGCGTATTCAAATAAGAAGAATATGAATCCGGGCGCACCCGCTGCCAGCGAGTAGCAGGTGCGTCCTTTTTTGGATTTTTTATAAAACCGGTGGAGGGTTTATTCAATGGATAAGAAGAAAAGAATTGTCATTGCCCTGGGCGGCAACGCCTTAGGCAACACACTGCCAGAACAGATGACGGCAGTTAAAATCACCGCGAAAGCGATCGTAGATCTGATCGAGGAAGGCTGCGAAGTCGTCGTTGCACACGGCAATGGACCTCAGGTCGGCATGATCAACAACGCTATGAGCGCATTGAGTCGTGAAGATCCGTCTCAGCCTAATACTCCTCTCTCCGTCTGTGTTGCCATGAGCCAGGCTTACATCGGCTATGACCTGCAGAACGCACTGAGAGAAGAGCTGTTAAACAGAAATATCACGGATATTCCGGTTACTACCATGATCACACAGATCCGTGTAGATGCCGAAGATCCTGCATTTAACGCACCTTCCAAACCGATCGGCCATTTCATGACAGAGGAACAGGCTAAGATCGCGGAAGAAAAGTACGGATATATCATGAAAGAAGACGCAGGCCGCGGCTACCGCCGTGTCGTTGCATCTCCAAAGCCCGCCGAAATCATTGAGATCGGTGCAATCCGCTCCCTCGTGGACTCCGGACAGCTGGTCATCGCCTGCGGCGGAGGCGGTATCCCGGTTACTTTAATCGGAAACCATTTAAAAGGCGCAAGCGCCGTAATTGACAAAGACTTTGCAAGTGAACTGCTGGCGGAAGAACTGAACGCTGATTTCTTAATCATCTTAACTGCAGTAGAAAAGGTCGCTATCAACTTCGGAAAACCGGAAGAGAAATGGTTGGACGATATCACAACAGACGATGCCAGAAAGTATATGGACGAAGGCCATTTTGCGCCGGGCTCCATGCTTCCGAAAGTGCAGGCTGCTGTGAAATTCGCAGATTCCAAAGATGGGCGCAACGCACTCATCACTCTGCTTGAAAAAGCAAAAGAGGGAATCCTGGGGAAAACCGGTACTCGCATTCATCAGTAATTTTCTGCCGGGAAACCGTAATCCGGTTTCCCGGAGTACTTCCAATAACCTAAGGAGGAACTCTCTCTATGAAACAGTCAAGTAAAGAATACGCTTCTATATTTCAGTTGGACGGCATCCCAAAATTCTCCCAGGCACTGCCGTTAGCACTTCAGCACGTGGTAGCCATGATCGTTGGCTGCGTTACTCCAGCCATCATCGTATCCAACGTTGCAAACCTTTCCACCGCAGACCGGGTTATCTTAATCCAGGCTGCTCTTGTCGTATCCGCACTTTCCACATTACTGCAGCTTTTCCCCATCGGTAAAAAGAACGGGTTCCATCTCGGAGCCGCTCTGCCGGTTATCATGGGCATCAGCTTCGCTTACGTGCCCAGCATGCAGTCCATCGCAGCGGACTACGGCGTTCCTGCTATTTTAGGCGCTCAGATCGTCGGCGGCGTTGTCGCCTTCATTGTGGGTGCTTTTGTCATGCAGATCCGTAAGTTTTTCCCGCCGCTTATTACGGGTACCGTGGTCTTCACCATCGGTTTATCCTTATATCCGACGGCAATCAATTACATGGCCGGAGGTACCTCCAGCCCTACATACGGCTCCTGGCAGAACTGGACGATTGCATTTTTAACACTCGTCGTAGTTACTGTACTGAACCATTTCGGCAAAGGAATCTTTAAGCTCGCTTCGATCCTGATCGGCATCATCGTCGGCTATGTTGTCTCACTCTTCTTTGGCATGGTCGATTTCGCCAGCATCGGTTCCGCGGCAGCCTTCCAGGTTCCGCAGCCTCTTCATTTTGGAATCATGTTTGAACCGTCTTCCTGTATTGCCATTGCAATCCTGTTCGCCATCAACTCCATACAGGCGATTGGCGACTTTACGGCAACTACCAGCGGTTCTATCGACCGTGAACCAACCGATAAGGAACTTCAGGGCGGCATCATGGGCTACGGCGTCACCAATATTCTTGGCGCCCTGCTCGGTGGCCTCCCCACCGCAACCTACAGCCAGAACGTCGGTATCGTTACGACGACAAAGGTTGTCAACCGCTGTGTCCTGGGTCTTACCGCTGTCATTCTCCTTGCAGCCGGTTTAATTCCGAAGTTCTCCGCACTGCTCACCACCATTCCCCAATGTGTTCTGGGCGGCGCAACCGTATCAGTCTTTGCTTCTATCGCCATGACCGGTATGAAGCTTGTTATGTCGGAAGAGATGACTTACCGCAACTCTTCTATCGTAGGACTTGCCGCAGCGCTCGGCATGGGTATCTCCCAGGCCACCGCAGCACTTTCCACATTCCCCAGCTGGGTAGTCACCATCTTCGGCCGTTCACCGGTCGTAGTCGCTACCATCGTGGCGGTTCTGCTGAATATTATCCTTCCGAGAGAAGGCAAAAAAGTGAAATAATATCCATCCTTTCGCAGGAAAAGCGCCCAATGACTATTGACTGGTCATTGGGCGTTTTTTATGCAGCCAGGCAATATGTTTATGGCCTGGTACAGGTATTTCCTTCCACTCCGTTCCCATGTGTTGACAGCGTGAGGCAAAAATTTTACAATAAACGTATCTTAAAGGCATCAAAGAACTGGAGAACTATGGACCGAAAAAATCTTGTGAATCAAAGCATTGATTATATAATGGGGCATTTAGATGAGGATCTGTCGCTTGACCGCTTAGCCGCTCATTTTTACATATCAAAATTTCATTTCAGCCGCATATTCAAGGAAGAAACCGGCGAAAGCGTTTATGCGTTTATCAAACGCTGTAAGGTTGACCAGAGCGCCGTGGATCTGAAACTGAATCCAACGAAAGCCATTACGGACATTGGTCTGGATTACGGATACAGTGCTTCCAACTACAGTACCGTATTTAAAGAGCGTCATCATACCTCCCCTACGGGGTACAAGCAGTCAATACCGGCTCATAGCATGCCTGTTCCCTTTACCCCGGAGCGGACTGCCCGCTTCAAAATCGCGGAAGAATACGCTGCACGAATCGAAATTCAGGAGTTTCCGGACATATTTGTGATATATGAGCGTTTTATAGGAAGCTATGTGGACATTGAGACGCACTGGTATCAGTTTTTCGATCAATACAAAACATTTTTGAAAGAAGATACCGTTCTGATCGAACGCTTTTTCAATGACCCGGCGATTACAAATGCATCTCAGTGCATCTGCGATCTCTGCATGACAGCAGAGCCGGACTGCAGTCTGGATCACGTTATGCGGATCAGAGGCGGCAAATGGATTGTGTATCATTACGACGGAGAAATCAAGGACATCTTCGAGACGCTGCAGGGAATCTTCAACATCTGGCTGCCGCAGAGCGGTTATCACATGGCGCGGCGTTACGGACTAAATCTGTATCGCCGCATTGACCGCGGCAATCACAGCGTTGTTACGGATTTATGCATCCCCATTTCATAACAAGCTTATAACAGCAAGAATTCAGAAGTCAAGCCCATGGCTTTCTTTCTATAATAGAAGTGTACGAAACACTTTATGCAGAAAGGAGGTCATTTTTTTATGCGGTTCACCATCAGGTATGTGAGATGATTGGGAAGATGTTTTTCAGAAGCGGCTGCCAGAACAGAAAGCAACGCTCAAGGGACGAATTTTCATGAACGATACTTAACCAACAATACTCAGCTAACATTACCCAGCTAACATTACTCAGCTAACATTACACACCCAGTCAGGAATATGGAGGAAAACAATGTTTGATATAAGAAAAATACAAGAGAAGGTCATTTACGAATCTGTCAAAGCGGAAAGCAGCGCGGATCTGGCGAATGAAGTGGTTTATGGTAAGGAACAGGCAACAAATACAGAAAGCAATTCTGAGTGGGTAAAGTCTGCCATGCACCGCCTGGAAAGCAGATTTGAATCTGATACCATAAAGAAAATAAGAAGGAACTGTCAATGCGGTTATGGAATGGATGAGAAAGCTGCGCTCGTAAAGGAACTGAAGGCATCTGTATCAAGCATAGAAGAGTTTGCAAATTCAGAGAAAGCAAAAGCCGCCGGACTCTCCTGCAGAGACGGCGAACTCTTTCTGCAGTTCCATTTTTGTCCCTGCCCCATGCTGGCGGAAGTGGATAAGCTGGAGACGAATACCTGGTGCCAGTGTACGACAGGGTACAGCAAGGTCCTCTTTGAGCAGGCGTTTGCCTGTGAGGCTGACGTGGAACTGCTGAAAAGTATTAAGATGGGAGACGGTGAATGTCTGATGAAAATCACACTTCATGACCCTGTATGGGGATAAATATACGCGGTCGTTTAAAACAGGGGGGGAGCCGGCAATACCAGGAGCCGGCCGAATCAGTCTGAAACTGCGGCCCGCCCCTGGCCTGTACCGTTTCTCGCGTTCAGAGCGCACTCCCCCTCGCAGCAGTCGTCAAATGGACGCGCCAGCGTGTCCATTTGACGACTGCTCGCGGGAATAAACAGGGAGGACATATCTACGCCTTCCAGCTCCAGCAGCTTCATCTTCGTGGCAATTCCGCCTGCATACCCGGTCAGGCTTCCATTTCCGCCCACAACCCGGTGGCACGGTATGATAATGGAAATGGGATTGTGTCCCACAGCTCCGCCCACCGCCTGCCCCGACATGGTGGGCCTGTTTAACATCACAGCTATTCTTTTTGCGATATCACCGTAGGTGATCACGCTGCCATACGGAATTTCGCAGAGAATCTTCCATACCTTCTGCCGGAATTCGCTGCCCACAGGCGCCAGGGGCAGTTCCGAGGCCAACGGTTTCTCCCCTGAAAAATATCGGTTCAGCCACTGTTTCGCGGCGCTGAACACCGGCACATCATCATTTTCTGTCATGCTGCCTGCGATCGCACCGCCATAATACTTCTGTCCCTCCAGCCACAGACCGGCCAGCTTCTCTCCGTCGGAGGCCAGGGTTATCACTCCCACAGGTGACGGACAGGTCGTCGAATAATACATAGGTAATCCCCCTTTGCTTTCATATAATCAACACCCGGTAATTTTGCGGAGATCAGCTGGGAAAACGATTCCTGCCTGGCGTCTCGCCTCATCCATCACTCGCAGTTCCATCAGAGAACATTCGTTGTCTTCCCGAACTCCTTCCCCGGTCGCAATCATGCGGAGCCAGTCCTTTACTTCTCCCTCCAGGCTGTGCTCCGGTGGAAGCTCAATAACCGTTTCCGCATTGCCTTTTCTGTCATGGAAAACCACGCTGCAGATATTCGTAATATTGTCGATCACCAGAGTCCCGTCTTCTCCCTGAATCTGACTTGGAAGGCGGTTGTTGGTGATTTTGGAATAGAGAAGTTCCGCCTGCATGCCATCGTAGGAGGCCAGGATGGTACCCGCTCCTTCCACACCGTTGGAGAGAAGCAGGGAATCTGCGATAATCTTCTTCGGCATACCAAACAGCCGTACCAGCGGATGGACGCAGTAGACTCCGATGTCCATCAGAGCGCCGTTGGAAAACTCCGGGTTGAATGCATTTTCAATGATTCCTTCCTTAAACTTATCATATCGCGAGGAATATTTCGCATACTGGAAGCTGGCTCTCCGGATCGTCCCCACCATCGGAAGCACCTCTCTCAGCCGCAAAAATCCTTCCTCATGGACCGAACGCATGGCTTCCATAAGGACTGCGCAGTTCTCTCCCGCGATCCGGATCAGTTCCTTAAGCTCCGCCTCATTCGAGGTTATGGTCTTCTCGCAGAGCACATGTTTTCCATGGGACAGCATCAGCGCCGCCTGTTCGTAATGAAGGCTGTTAGGGCTGGCGATGTAGACCGCATCTACATCCTCTGCTTCCGCAACCTCCATTAAATCCGTACACCACCGCCCCGCTCCGTGTTTCCTGCAAAACGCCTCCGCCGTCTCCCTGTTTCTGGAATAAACCAGGCTGCAGGTGATCCCGTCACACGCCTGGACCGCCTTCATAAACCAGTCCGCCACAAAATTTGTTCCTATGGTTGCACATCGTATCATATGTCAATTCCTCCTGCCATTTGTATTCATCCATTATAACGAAAGAAAGGGGCAATTGCAATGCGAACGGATTACAATAACCGCACGGCAAAGTCTTTCACGAATCTTTGGCCTATGGTACAATGGATTCACAGGATTATGGCCGGAGAGCTTCGTCCGGCTGTATGAAGTCTGAAAGAAAAAGGGAGGGATATCATGTGGCATAGCTCGGACATTTCCATGGAATCACTGCTGGACACCTGTGAATTCCCCGCTGTCTGTCCAGTCTGCGGGCACAGGGGCGGCCATATCTATCTGAGGGCCGACAGGCCCAGACGGGGCGGCCTGTGGATCTGGTGCAGCGCCTGCCGTTCCTTTGAGCACGCTTCTATAATCCCGCCTTCCTACTGGGCAAATGATGCCTTGATCGAAAGTTTCCAGCTTCACGCCATCCCCGATCTGCTGGAGGAACAGAAAGACGCCATTGACGCCTATATGACACAGAACTACAGAGGGTTGGACAGCGATTTATGCGCCTGCTGCATACGTAATGCGGACTTATCCAGTCTGGTATGCACGCAGTGCCACGGAAAAGACACGAAGGCATTTCTGGAAGGCCACAGTCTGGTACTGGAATGCCAAAGCTGCGGCTACCGGGTCGTCGGAGCCAGCTTCTACAGCCCCTGTGAGCAGGACAGGAAGCCCTACTACCTTTGGATCAGAGAAGACCGCATACCGGCGGCAGTGCTCGTAAAATTGGGCTCGATGCTGCATATAAGGGTTCTGGAGATGAAAAGACAGATAGAAAACCGTGAAAAGCTGAACAGGAGTCTGTCGCTAAAGGAAATTATGGAAGCCTCCCGTTTTCTGAAAGAGGAGGGAATTTCCCATGATATTTTACCCGCGATCCGATACTCCCGGTATTATGAATGTGGGAAGAAGTTAAAATCCCTGACGTGATCCTTCACAATCTGATAGGACTCGTCATCACCATATTTGATATTGATACACTGTTTTCCGGTTTTACAGGCAGGTACCATTCTGGCTATGTTGGTTACATATCCTTCCTCTGAAAAATGGATAGAAAAATGATTTTTGGCCGCAGAGACAGCGATATATCCGTCCTTCATTTTTTCTCCCGCCAGCCACATCGGCATTGAAAAGCAAATTTTAGAATCAATCTGCGGATACTGTTCACGCATGAATCCGATGAAATCGCTGACATACTTTTTTCCATTTTCACTTAAGTTATCTGTGTATTCTGTTACTGAACCGGCGCTCATGGGCAGACCTCCGTTTTAGAATGTATTTTATGATTATGCGGAAGCCCGGCGCCTCCCCTGCAGTTTTCCTCCACAGGTTCAGCCGCCGGGCCAAAGCGTTTCTTTCTTAAAGCAGAATCATCCGGGCCTCATACGGCCTTAAAATCTCCTCATTCTCTCCATCCTGGTAATTGCACAGGAGCCGGTTTTTTCCTTCCCACATCTCCTTTAAAGGGCACTCGATTTCACTGCCGAAGAAATTGCAGAGTACCAGCAGGCGGACACCTTCCCATTCTCTCACGTATGCAAAAATATTCGGATCGTCCTCCAGAAGCAGTTGAAAGCTTCCATGTACAAAGACAGGATACTCTTTCCTTAAATGGATCAGTCTCTTATAATAATGGAAGACTGATTGAGGATCCGCCAGTTCTCTTTCCGCGTTGATTTCCCCGTAATTCCCATTGATCCGGATCCAGGGAGTTCCATCTGTAAATCCGGCTCCCTCGCCGCAGTTCCACTGCATCGGCGTTCTGGCATTGTCCCGCCCTTTGGCGTGTATGGACCGCATGATCTCCTCCTCGGAATACCCGGCTTCCAGACGTTCCTCATACATATGAAGCGTCTCGATGTCCCGATACTCTCCGATCTCATAGTCCGTGTTCGTCATGCCAAGTTCCTCTCCCTGGTAAATATAGGGCGTTCCCTGCATACCGTGGAGAACCGTGGCCAGCATCTTAGCCGACTCCACGCGGTACTCCTTGTCATTGCCCCACCGCGATACGATCCGCGGCAGATCGTGATTGTCCCAGAAAAGGCTGTTCCAGCCGCTCCCCTGCAGCTCACACTGCCATTTGCTTAAAACTTCCTTGAGTTTTACAAAAGGAAGGGGGGCCAGATCCCATTTCTCCCTGCCCGGTACGGAATCCAGCATGATGTGCTCAAACTGGAACACCATGGAGAACTCGCTTCCATCCGGCGCACTGTAGAGCTTTGCACGCTCCGTATCGGCGCCCCAGCACTCGCCTACGGTGACACAATCCCCTTTCTGGAATGTCTCCCGGCTCAATTCCCGGATAAATTCATGAAGGCGCGGTCCATTGCCCGTAATCTTTAAGTCTGGTTCCTTGGCGATCTGATCGATGACGTCTAAGCGGAAGCCGCCCACGCCTTTGTCCATCCACCAGCGGATCATCTCGTAGATTTCCCTCCGTACGGCTTCATTTTCCCAGTTTAAATCCGGCTGTTTGACGGAGAACTGATGAAAATAGTACTGTGACAGTTCCGGTACCCACTCCCATGCCGGGCCGCCGAAGCAGGCTCTCATGTCATTGGGAAGAACGCCCTCCTCACCGTCGCGCCAGACGTAGTAGTCATGGTATGGATTATCCTTACTCTTCTTCGCCTCTAAAAACCACCGGTGTTCATCCGATGTATGGTTTAAGACCAGATCCATGATGATCTTAATCCCATGCTCTCCCGCCTCTTTAATCAGGCGTTCCATATCCTGAAGGCTGCCGAACAGCGGATCGATATCCTGATAATCCGAGATATCATACCCGTTGTCGTCCTGAGGTGATTTACACACAGGTGAAAGCCAGACGGCGTCGATCCCCAGTTCCTCCAGATAATCCAGTTTTTCTATGATTCCGTTCAAGTCTCCGATTCCGTCGCCGTCGCTGTCCTTAAAGCTTCTGGGATAGATCTGATAGATCACCGATGTTTTCCACCATTTTTGCTCTTTTCTGTCTGCCATAGTCTTTCCATTTCCTCCAGCGTATCATTGCTTCCGTTCACACTCACTTTGCAGCGCAAACCATCCGTTTTACAGGTGCCAGATATCCTTATTGTACTCCTCGATGGTTCTGTCTGAAGAGAAGTATCCGGCCTTCGCAATATTAACCAGGGACTTGCGGGCCCAGGAACGCTCATCCTCGTAATCCGCCAGCATCTGCTCTTTCACCGCAATGTACTCTCTCAAATCCAGAAGTGTCATAAACCAGTCTTTGGAAACCAGTTCTTTATAAAGTCTTCCTAAATTAACCGGATCACCGGTTAAGATCATCTTTTTGCTGATGATAAAGTCCACCAGCTCCTCCACGAGGCTGTCGCTCTCATAAATCTTTCTGGAGCAGTAACCGCTGGTTTCATAGAGCTTAATAACCTCATCGGAGGATTTTCCGAAAATATAGATGTTATCGTCGCCCACAAGCTGATGAATCTCCACATTGGCGCCATCCTCGGTTCCCAGAGTCACCGCGCCGTTTAACATAAACTTCATGTTGCCGGTTCCTGACGCCTCCTTGGAAGCCAGGGAAATCTGCTCGGAAATGTCGCAGGCCGGAATCAGCTTCGCAGCCTTGCTCACATTGTAATTCTCCACCATCACGACCTTTAAGTACGGGCTCACTTCCGGATCGCTGTCGATCAGCTCCTGCAGACAGAGAATTAAATGGATAATATCCTTGGCAATCGTATAGGCCGGGGCAGCCTTCGCTCCGAAAATCATGGTAATGGGACGCTTCGGCAGATTGCCCTTCTTAATCTCCAGATACTTATAAATGGCGTAAAGCGCATTCATCTGCTGGCGCTTGTATTCGTGGAGACGCTTCACCTGGATATCGTAAATCGAATTTTCGTCAATCTCGACTCCCTGGGTACTCTTCAAATACTTCTTTAAGTCCAGCTTTGCATTCTGCTTGATCTGGCGGAGACGGTCCAGAACTGCCTCGTCCTCCTGATACACAAGGAGTTTTTCCAGCTCCTCCGCGTGAATCTTATAGCCGGATCCGATCAGCTCCTCAATATAGGAAGCCAGCTCATGGTTGCAGTGCAGCAGCCATCTGCGGAATGTGATGCCGTTCGTCTTATTATTGAATTTTTCCGGGTAAATATCGTAAAACGGCTTCAGCTCTGATTCCTCGAGAATCTGTGTATGAAGAGCCGCAACGCCGTTGACGCTCTGCCCGTAATGGATATCGATATGAGCCATATGAACGCGTTCCTGCTCGTCGATGATATAGACCTTCTCATTATGGAAATCGCGTCTCACCCTCTTATCCAGCTCCCGGATAATCGGCATCAGCTGCGGAACCACCTTTTCCAGATAGGAAGCCGGCCATTTTTCCAAAGCCTCTGCAAGGATGGTGTGGTTGGTGTACGCACACGTCTTTCTCACCACATCGATGGCTGTGTCGATGTTAAAGCCTCTTGCCATCAGGAGGCGGACCAGTTCCGGAATCACCATGGTCGGATGGGTATCATTGATCTGAATGACTACATGCTCATGGAGATGGTACAGATCAAATCCTCGCTCTTCCGTCTCTTTTAAAATCAGCTGAGCCGCGTTGCTCACCATGAAATACTGCTGGTAGATGCGCAGAAGCTGTCCCTTCTCGTCGCTGTCGTCCGGATAGAGGAAGAGGGTTAAGCCCCGCCGGATATCTTCTTTATCGAACTCGATTCCGTCATGGATGATGGATTCGTCCACCGAGTCTAAATCGAATAAATGAAGGGAATTCTTTCCGCCTTTGTAGCCTGGCACGTCAATGTCATACATGGTGGAGGTCACGGTAAGATCCTTAAACGGTACTTCAAACCGAACGTCCGTCCTTGTCAGCCAGTCGTCCCCGGTCATCCACGGGTTCTTCTCTTCCCTCTGCTTATGGTCTGCAAAGGTCTGTTTAAAGAGGCCGTCATGGTAATTTAAGCCCACGCCGTCGCCCGGCAGCTCAAGCGTCGCAATCGAGTCGAGGAAGCAGGCCGCCAGCCTTCCGAGGCCGCCATTTCCCAGCGATGGCTCTGTCTCCGCCTCTTCGATATCCGCAATATCGATTCCGTGCTTCTTTAAGACTTCTGCCGTCTCATCAAACAGGCCGAGGTTGATCAAGTTGTTGGAAAGCAGCTTTCCAATTAAAAATTCCGCTGAAATATAATAGAGCTTCCTGCTGCCCGTATTCTTTTTGAGATCCTTCATCCTGCCCTTTACGATGGTAAGAAGCGCATGGTAGATTTCCTCCATACAGGCCTCCTCAAGAGTTTTTCCAAATCTTTCGCCCAGAACTTTATTTAATTCCTGTTCCATCATCATCGATTCTCCTTTACTTATACTTTTTCCAAAGCTTCATATACACGGAGGATTTCTCCCACACTCCACGCCTGGGCAAAACAGCCCTTCGAAGAAACGGGATTTTTCCCGTCATAAATCTCAGGAAGCTGCCCGGCGCATCCTTCCCGCATGGCGCCTTCCAAAACCTCCAGCTGGCGGCATACTTCCGCCTTCGCCTCCCTGCTGTATCCATGTACCTTCAGATATGCGAGGTAATATCCGCCCAGCGGAAACACCCAGACCGTACCCTGATGATACGCCAAATCCCTGTCAAGCTGGCTGCCTCCGTAAAATGGTCTGAACTCCTTGTCATCCTCAGAGAGAGTTCTCAGTCCATAAGGAGTATACAACTTTTCCGCCACAGTTTCCACCACCTGTTTCTCTTTTTCCGGTGAAAGCATGGAAAAAGCCATGGAGACCGCCCAGATCTGGTTACAGCGGATTTGATTGTCAGCGTCCGCTCTGCCGCCGTCTTCCCTCCCGGAGATCACATCTTTTAAGCAGTGTTTTTCCTCCAGCCAGAATTTTTCATTAAAAGACTGTTTTACAAGTTCCGCCAGACGGCCGTAGTGAGCGGCAGAGGCGGTCCCGCCCAATCTCTCCATAATCCGCAGCGCGTTATACCAGTAAGCGTTAATCTCCACCGGTTTCCCGTGGCGTGGTGTGGGAAGTATGCCGCCAATCCGCACATCCATCCAGGTTACCTGGTCGAAACCCTTTCCCGCTGCAATCAGCCCGTCTTCTTCCATGTGAATACCGAACTCCGTCCCTTCCTCGTACCGCTTCACAATATGCTCCATGACCGGATAGCACTCTCTTACAAAGGATATGTCATTTGTCCTCTCATAATACAGATAAACGCTGTTGATAAAAAGAAGCGCCGCATCCACCGTGTTGTACATGGGCTCGCTGCCGCCTTCGGGGAAGAGATTCGGCATCAGCCCGTTCTTCTCCGCCTTCAAAAATGTCCTTAAAATGCTCTTTACCGTCTCAAACCGCCCCGTCGCCAGAGCGCATCCGCCCAGCGCGATCATCGTATCCCGGCCCCAGTCCTCGAAAAAAGGATATCCGGCCAGAATCGTATCTCCCCCTGTGGATTCCCGGCGGGCGATAAACTGTGCCGCGCTCTTAGCCAGCATGGAAGCTGCCTCAGACTGAAAACCGGCCTGTCTCTCCAGCTCCCGGCGATATCGGACCGCGTCTTCCAGTATGGCCTCCGCCGTTTCCGTCACCGGTTCCAGAGAGTATACGATTTCCAGACTGGAACACACTCCGGCGCCAGCCGTTAAGCTGACCCCATGGTTGGCCAGAGCCTTCCCGGTCTCCCTCCGTCCGTCACAGGCGTCATAAGCGTAGTAGTACGTCTCATAAACCGGTTCGAAACCAGTCACAATGCCGTCTGTAGAAAAATAGAGATCTAATCCCGCCGAACTGACCCGGCCGTCAGAACAGGAAAACGCCTGATCCATGTCCAGATCGTCCCCCTTCTTTACAAACTGCAGGAAAGGAACTACTTGAAGAGTACACGCCTCTCTCCTGTGATTCTGAATCTCATACTGGACGGCAATTGTATTCTCCCCCTGTTTCATGGCTGCTGTCTTTCTAACTTCGACTCCGGCCGTGTGGTACATCCACACGGGGCAATCCTCGAACTGAAAGGAGGACAGGCGGAGGTATCCGTCTTCCGGTTCCTTTCCGTCTGCAAACTCCTGGCTGGAGAGATATACCGTGTCCTCTGCCGTAACCAGCCTCTCACGCAGCCTGTGAATCATATGATACCTGTGATTCGGTGCCTTCGTGCATGCCATAAAAAACGCGTGGTCGTTGCGGGCGGCTGAGCCGATCACGGTTACCGATGAAAAGCCGCCGAGCCCGTTGGTCAGCAGATAACAGTTCTCCTGGCCGCGCTCCAGTGTTTTAAAATCCTGTTTTCCATATACAAACTTCATCGCGCTGCCTCCTGCTTTATCTCTGTTTTCCGTCCCATGATAACCGCGGAAACCGGCGGCAGAATCAGAAGGCCCGAATACGTCTCTCTCTGCGGCCGTCTCCACATCCCGCTGTCTCCATCCTTTAAAAATGCTTCCCACTCCCCTTCCGGAAGTGTCACCTTCACTGGATGGCGGCGGCTGTTGTAGGCGATAAAGAGCGTGTCACAGAGCCCCTCTCCCCTGTATCGGTTATCCACCTGGAAGTTTACGACGCCCTTTCGGTTTGCATTCTTCTTAAAAATGCGTTTTCCGGCTTCCTTCGATTTATCACAGAGGCCCGGAAGGCATTTTCTCAGCGCAATCAGATCTTTATAAAAATGAACCAGATCTTCGAATTCATACGCCCGTTTATAGTCCAGGCGGTTCAAGAAAATGGGAGCTTCAAAGCTGTTGTCATCTCCCTCCTTTGTCCGCGCAAACTCTTCGCCCGAAAGGAAGAATAAGCGTCCCTGGCATGTAAAATACACAGAAACCGCCAGCTTATACGCCCGCATGACCTCCTCCGGTCTTTCATAGAAGTCATTCCTGTCACAGCGGCTCATGGAAATAATCAGTTTATCCCAGAGAGTCAGGTTATCGTGGGCCGAAACGTAGCTTAAGACCCGTTCCGGCGAACCAGCGCGGAATGCCCCTCCCCTGTCGCACCAGGCTGAAGCCGCGTGCATGATCTCCCGCTCCAGTCCTTCTCCGCCATTTACAAAACCGGGTTCCATGGCTTCGAACACGTGGCCCTTGACCGCATCCCTCGTGTTGTCGCAGAACATGGCGATGCGGGGATTCAGTCTCTTTTCATTTTCTTTAAGGGCCTGATGAAAGCCGGGTTCCATGGGCGTCTCGTTCGCAGCCCACGGCTCCCCGTAGATCAGCTTCTCACCCATGCCGTACCGCTTATCCAGTTCTTCCTGTATCCGGTTCATCAGCTCCGTCGGGAGCAGCCCCATTAAATCAAACCGAAAGCCGTCCATATGGTATTCCTCTGTCCAGTAAAGGACCGAGTCCAGGATAAATGACGCAGCCATCTCCCGCTCGGCGGCAAAATCATTGCCGCATCCGGAGCCGTCGGAGAGCGTTCCGTCTTCCTCCTGGCGGTAGTAATACCATGGCACAACCCGCTGGAAGGACGAATCCGCCGAGTAGGTGTGGTTATAAACCACGTCCATGATGACCCGAAAACCGTTCCGGTGCAGCGTCTGCACCAGTTCCTTCAATTCCTTTATCCGCACCTCCCCGTGGGCCGGATCGGTGGAATAGGAGCCTTCCGGCACATTATAGCAGACCGGATCATAGCCCCAGTTAAACTGGTCCCGGTCTCCGGCCTCATCGACGGAGCCGAAATCATAGACCGGCATCAGCTGGATATGGGTCACGCCCAGCTCCTTTAAATACCGGATCCCGGTTGGGTGGACGCCATCCCCGAACAGGGTGGTATCCTCCACTGTAAACGCGCGGTACGTTCCCCTTAACTCCTCCGGAAATCCCGCGCTCCCGTCCCAGGAAAACTCCTTCACATGAAGCTCGTAGATAATGTCCTCCTGCTGCCGTTTCGGGGCCCGGTCCGATTCCCACCTTTCCGGGTCTGTCCTTCCAAGCTCTACCGCCATACTGCGCCTGCTGTTGATTCCGCAGGCTCTTGCATACGGGTCCGCGGTCCGGCGCGTCTCATGGCCGATGCTCACATCGTAATCGTAATACGTACCGTGAAGACATTCCTCCGTCCGGTACATCCATACGCCTTTCTCTCCCCGTTCCATGGAGACGGAGCGCATACAGCCGCTTTCGCCCCCATCCGGGTAGAGATGGAGCTCCACCCGGTCCGCGACCGGACTCCACAGCTTAAACACAGTCCCGTCACTGCCGCAGGCAGCGCCCAGATCATGGCCGTCATAGATGTAATTTTTCTTAAATGTGCTGTCCGCATAGAAGCGTTTCAGCTCTCTTGCTGTCATTTTCTTCGTCGTCATAGTCATTCCTCAGCCTTCCTGATGCTGCGTTACCCTTTCACTGCACCGGACATGCCATTCACATAATACTTCTGCATACACAGAAACAGGATCGCAATCGGTATGGATATCAGCACCGCGCTGGCCGCAAAGCTGGTGTACCAGTTGTCAATATATTCTTTTTCCAGCATTCTCCATAAACCGATCGCTATCGTATACTGGTCCGAATTGGCGCGGCAGATTACCTTTGCAAAGATAAAATCCACCCACGGCGAGATAAAGGAGGTCAGCACCGTGTAGATGATAATCGGTTTGCTTAATGGCAGTGTAATCTTTGAAAATATCTGCCAGCGGTTGCATCCGTCGATTAAAGCCGCCTCGTCAATGGCACGCGGAACCGTGTCAAAGAAGCCCTTGGCAATCTGAAATGTCAGTCCCGCGCCTCCGGAGTAACAGAGTATGAGCGCCAGGCGGATCAGATTGCCTTCCGTCAGTCCAAGAGCCTTCAGGATAAAATACACCGCCACCATGGACATGAAGCCCGGAAACAGGCCCAGAATCATCGCCATGTTCATGTACGGCTTTCTCATACGGAACTTAAGCCGGGAGAGACAGTAGGATACCGCCAGCACATAGAACGTGGACAGAATGCAGGAACACACCGCGATGAACAGCGTATTGGCGAACATACGCGGGAAGTTTAAAATCGTCGTATCCGTGAAAAGCCTGGTATAGTTTGCCAGCGTATACGCCTTCGGAAAGAAGGTTGACACATAGGAGCCCTTTTCCGCACGGAAGCTGGTGAGCACCACCCAGATGATGGGAAACACCCAGACTGCCGCCAGAATGGCAAGAGCCGTGTGAACCAGGATATTATTTACCGTCTTAACCTGTTTTGCCGATCTCATTTTCTTCATATTAGAATGCCTCCTCATCTTTATAGGATTTGCTGTTGCGGTACGTCAGCAGCGCTCCCACGGCCAGAATGATAAACGTCAGGATACCAATGACTGCACCGATGTTGTAATACTGTTTATCAATCGTCAGCTTATAGAGCCAGGTGACGAGAAGGTCCGTCTTGCCCGCCGTAGAGGCTAAATCCGTCACCGGATCGCCGCCGGATAATAAGTAGATGACATTGAAGTTATTGACATTGCCGGTAAAGGTGGCAATCAGGTACGGTGTGGTAATGTAAAGCATATACGGAAGCGTGATCTTAAAGAAGGTCTGGAAGGCATTGGCGCCGTCCACTCTGGCTGCCTCGTATACGTCGGCCGGGATGCTCTGAAGGACGCCGGTCAGCTGAAGCAGCGTGTAGGGAACTCCGACCCAGATATTGATGACGATAATGGTTACGCGGGCCCAGGTTGGATTGGTAAAGAACGGCAGGCTGGCATCGGCTCCGATCAGCCCGATATTTCTCAGGAGCACATTAACGGCGCCGTTGGGCTGCAGCATCGTTCTCATAATCAGCAGCGATACGAACATGGGAACCGCGCAGGAAAGGACGAAACAGAACCGCCAGAAGCCTTTGGCCTTCGTCTCCTTCCGGTTGATGGCGATCGCGAGGATCATACCGAAGATATAGTTGGTGAAGGTGGCAAAAAACGCCCACACCAGAGTCCATGACAGGACTGACCAGAAGGTACTTCCCAGGATACTGCTGGAATCAAACAGCGCCCGGAAATTATCGAGGCCGACCCAGTCAAACAGAACCAGATGGTTGTCGATTTTGCTGTAATTGGTAAACGCCATACAGATCATGAAGATCAGCGGCAGCACGGTAAACCCGAAGATAAAGGTCAGCGGCGGCGTCATGAAGAGGCGGTATAAATTTTCGTGGAGCAGACTCTTTAAATCTTCCGCGAAATTGTTCACATGCTTTCCCGCCTTATCGAGGCATTCCGCCTTATAGGCGCTCTTCACTGCGCCGTACCATGCGGCCGCCATAAGTACGGTCAGAAACAGCACCGCCACTCCATACAGCAGGATCAGCACAGACTGGTCTCCCTTCGTATATAAGTAGACCTGGTTCACCTCGTCCCAGACCACCTGCTGCCCCACGGTGCCGAGACTTCCCAGCATGGAGATGCAGTGAAAGCCGGTCATAATCATAAATACCACGTAAGCCGCTTCGATTGCCATGTAGATCAGGCCCTTGGCGACCTGTTTATGTACAATATTTCCGAGTCCCATCAAAACCATGGACAGCTTCGTCTCTGCGCCGCCGTTTTTAAGCGCCTCCCGGAAGGACCAGGCTGCTGCAAATTCTAATTTACCCGTTAACTTTCCCATAGATTCATCCCCCTAAATTCCATTGCTGTTCATCGCAGCATTCATGGCTTCCGTCTGTTCCCCTGCATTCTCGTGGGTTACGTTCCCATTCCGGATTCCCTTGCCCATGTTCTCCACCGGAACCCAGCAGTTATTCATGGCCGCAACGAACGGCTGAAGGATTGACGTACGGTTGAAGGTGTCATTCTGTGCCGCCACCAGCGCGTCGCTGGCAATGTCCGGTTCTTCCATCAGCTCTAAGTTACACGGAACCACATTTCTCAGTTCATAGTGAAGCTTCTGTGCCTCCGCAGAGCCTAAGTACACAGCAAGCTGGACCGCAGGGACCATATTGGACGACTCCGGATTCACTCCGATCGCCTTGGAACCGGCATACGCCGTCATCTGCCGCTCTTCGCCGTTTAACGTATAGGCAGGGAGGGCCGACACGCCCATGTTGTCCCCGAGGATCTCTTTCACCGACGCCATATCCCAGGAGCCGGAGAAGATGGCCTGTATACTTCCGTCCCGGAGACCGGCCATTCCCGATCCATCCGCGTCCACCCGGAAATTCGGATTGGCGATTAAATCAACTAAGTAGTTGGTGACCTCCAGTGCCTTCTCTCCGCCGAAATCGACCCCCTGTGACTCATCGGTTCCGTCCCCGAACAGGGAGCAGCCGTTTCCTATATAAAAGGAAGGTAAATACCAGGAGTTGGTAAATGGAAAGGAAACCACGCCTTTTGTCAGCATCTGATCCAGGTTCTTAATGTCTTCCTCGGAAAATACGCTCTTGTCGTAATACATAAACCAGGTGTTGGTAGTAAACGGGACACCGTACAACTCACCGTCCATGGTCACAGAATCGATGACTTCCTTCGAGTTTGTCGATTCGATCTCTTCCCGGTACTTTCCGCCGAACTTCACCAATGCACCGGCGTCTGTCATAATCGTTAAGGTGTCGTTGGCATACATGAACACGTCTGCGCTGGCCTCCGCGTCCTGCGCCACCTGGTTGGCGGCCGTCGCCTCGTCAGCGACTCCATACACGAACGTGATATCCCATTCCGGATGCAGCTTCGCAAACTGTTCACAGCTCGTCTGCAGCCACTGGCCGCTGTCCTTCGACTGGTCCTCGGAAGGCGACCACACCATCAGTCTGACCTCTTCCCTTCCTCCCTGTCCCGATGATGCCTTTCCACAGCCGCCAAGCATTCCGGCGGTCATCACGGCTGCCGCCGCCAGGGTGAGCGTTAATCCCAACTCTCTCTTCATTCCCATCTTCCTCCTTGTTATGAGTTCGCAGAGACCATCCTTTCTGTCTTCTGCATGCGATACGTGTCACCCGCGTGTGTCGAGATTATTTCAAGCTGAGGTGCAGTGACTTTCTTTAAAAGTTTCGTTTAGTTTCGTATATTTGTATCATACTCCATCTTTTTCCGTACGTCAAGACTATTTTAAGGAATTTTATCTAATTTTTTCCTCTTTATCCTTCTCTTTTTCAACGAAAGAACGATTTATTTGTTTTTGTATTTTGACGTTCAGACGAAACAAGTCGAAATTTCTTATTTTGATTTTGTATATTTTATTGCATTTTTTTATTATTTTATATATAATGGTCTGGAAAGGCAGCCGGAATGACTGACTGAATTATCGGAAAGAACTGGAGAAGACTATGGTAACGATAGCGGATATTGCTGATAAACTGGGGATTTCCAAGGGTACGGTATCCAAAGCCCTGAGTGATGCCCCCGACATCAGCGAAACTTTACGAAAAACAATTTTAGAGACGGCAGTCGAGATGGGATACACAAAACTTCGCAGAAAAAGAAATGTTTCCAAGAAGGTCTGCGTCCTTATTTATAATATGGAATACACCTCACCCGGGCACTTCGGCTACGACATCATTATGGGGTTTCGCCAGATGGCCGAGCCGGCCGGCTTAACCGTGGACGTGATTCCCATTACCAAAAGCCTGCAGAAGACCACGCCCTACGACGTGTTCATGCTGGAAAACGATTACATCGGCTCCCTGGTCATGGGTATCTCCTTAAGCGAACCCTGGATCGCGGATTTTAAGACGAGCCGCACTCCCGCGGTTCTGTTTGACAATTATGTCATGGGGAATCCCTCCGTCGCCAGCGTCGCCGTGGATAACGACGAGGGGATGGAGCTGGCGGTGAACCATTTAAAGAGCCTGGGCCACAAGAAGATCGGATACTTAAGCGGGGCGCTGGGCTCCCACGTCTTTTTAGTACGCCACCGGGCTTTCTTTGCAGCGCTTAAGGCAAACGGCCTTCCAGCCGATCCTCAGCTGTCAGGAAGCTCCTATTACATTTCCGAATGCATTCAGAAGCATCTGCCGCGGCTTCTGGAACGCGGCGTGACCGCCATCATCTGCAGCCACGACCAGCTGGCCAACGCGGCCATGGTCCAGTGCCAGGAGCTGGGAAAGAAGATCCCCGAGGACTTAAGCATCATCGGCTTCGATGATCTGCCGATGAGTCCCTACACGGCGCCCCCCTTAACCACGATCCGCCAGGACCGCCCTCAGCTGGGAAAGTGCGGATACTACGCGCTGGACAGCCTGTTAAACGGCGTTCCGATCGGCACGATCCTGCTGCATCCGCAGTTGATTTTGAGAAGCTCCTGCGGGGCAGGGAAATAAGGCAGGCAGTACGCAGGCCACATGCATTCCATTTGTTCCTCCTGTTTATCGGGGCAGCCGGCTGTTACAATTCACGGCCCCACCGCGAGCCTCTGCCGCCTGGTGCCGTGAATTGTAACAGCCGGATTGTATGGGGCATTATTTCTAATCTTTCTGTTCCATTTTCCCTGTTACTCTGCTATAATAAATACATTCACTTTATGAGCGGAACCTCTTCCGTTCATTCTGATTATCTGGCATTTCGCCAATCTATTCACTCAAACACATCTGAAAAAGGAGATCATGCGTATGAAAAACACAGAGTATCTGTCTAACGGTATGGGCGGTATTGTGCTGCCCGAAAAGGAGGCTCTAAGAATTCTGGAGACGTCGCCGGCCTATGAAGAGTATTTAAACCTGACCGAAGACTACAAAAGGGAGATTTTTGACATTGTCAGGGGCGCAAAAGGGGTAAAGATCACATATGACCCGTTTTTTAAACACATATTTGATCCCGTACTTCACGGGGAACGATTGTCCCGCCTGCTGACGGTTATTATTGGACAGAAAGTAACGGTAAAACAGGTTCTGCCTTCCCAGTCCAGACGTCTGGCGGCCGAGGCGTCGTTAATCATCATGGATATCGTTGTGGAACTGGAAAACGGTGCGTTGGCCAATGTGGAGATTCAGAAGGTGGGATACCGCTTTCCTGGACAGAGAAGCGCCTGCTATTCCTCGGATCTGGTCATTCGTCAATATGACCGGCAAAAGAGCAGGAAGAAGAAAAAGTTTTCATACCGCGACCTCCAGAAGGTCTATACGATCGTATTGGTGGAGAACAGTTCGTCTGAATTTCATAAGGTTCCGGACCAGTACATCCATCGCTCCAGTCAAAAATTTGACACAGGACTGGAGCTGAATCTGCTGCAGGAATATATCTTTATAGCGCTTGACATTTTTAAGGAAATCACTCACAATATAGATAAAGAGCTGGATGCGTGGCTGTATTTTTTGAGCACGGATGAACCAGAAGACATAAAACGAGTGATTGAGACGTATCCCGCTTTTCTGGAACTATACAAAGAAATAGCTGCATTTCAGAGGGAACCGGAGGAGTTGATTGCGATGTACAATGAGACGCTGGCCATGTATGATAAGAACACAGTGGAACTGATGATTGAGGAACAGCAGGAAGAGATCAGAAGACTTGCAGAAGCGTTGGAACGGAAAGATGATGAACTGGAACGGAAAGATGATGAGCTGGAGCGCCTGCGTCAGGAAATCATCAGGCTGAACGGTAATATCGAGAAGTAAAGGAATCTCTATCGATCGCATACAAGCTTATTGCATTGGGGCATACCAGGGCGTAAGTTTCGGTGAATTCTGCAACGCTCCAGGTCCTCGAATCCACATTTGCTGCCGATGAGAACTGTATAAAGCCGCCTTGTCAATACAAGACGGCTTTATACGTTATGTCCTATTCGTTATGTAAAAGGCGTTTTTTATGCCACACTACTCAAAGAAAAAAATCACATTTTCCAAGCAAAACGAAAGCTCCTTAAACACGCTCCGCCTCATACACCAACTCTTCCGCTTCCGCCTCTTCCCTCGGAAGGATCAGATTCAGTGCAATCGACATAATACTGGACATCACAACCGCCGATTCCCCAAATATGGTTCTGGCCCAATCCGGGAACAGTCCCAGACAGCCCGGAGCCTGGATTACGCCGATACCGACGGCAACGGACAGGCCCACGATTGAGATGGTGCGGGCGGTTAGCTCTTCCTTCACGATCAGCTTGATTCCTGTCATGGCGATCATGGCAAAGACGGACACCGTCGCGCCGCCCAGCACGCAGGAGGGGATAGTCGTAAGCAGCGAGGCGAACTTCGGAATAAATCCGGCCAGAAGGATGATAACAGCCGCCGTACCGATCACAAACCGGTTTACCACCTTTGTCATAATGACAATTCCCACGTTCTGGCTGAATGTCGCCGTGGGGATTCCGCCAAACAGACCGCCCAGAATGCAGGCGATTCCATTCCCGATTATCCCTCCGCACATCTCATTCTCCGTGGCCTCCCGGTCCAGGCCGCCTCCCGCTGTGGAGGTAAAGTCCCCGATTGCCTCTACCGATCCCACAATACACATGATTGTCATCGATATGATCGAGGTGAGTTCAAATTTAATGCCAAAATGCAGCGGTGTCGTAATCTGAAACCATCCCGCCACCGCTACAGGGGCGAAGGAAACCTTTCCCAGCACAAGGGCCAGAACGTAGCCGCAGGCCATCCCGATCAGGATCGATGCCATTTTCGTGATCCCTTTCGTAAAGTGATTGCAGAAAAGTACGACGCCCAGCGTAAAAAGGGCGATTGCCCAGTTAAGAGGGCTTCCAAAGTCCGCCGCTCCCGTGCCGCCGGCCATGTAATTCACCGCCGTCGGATACAGGGAAAGACCAATCGTAAAGACCACAGTCCCCGTCACTATGGGTGGAAACAGCGCGTTGATCTTCTTATAGAAGACACCGACCAGGATCGCAACCGCGCCGCCCACCAGCTGCGCGCCGAAAATGGTGGGCAGGTCAAACCTGCTTCCCAGCGATATCAGCATGGGTATGTATGCAAAGCTGGCGCCCATAATGACGGGAAGGCCGGAGCCGCAGTATTTATGGACAGGAAACACCTGGATCAGCGTCGCAACCGCGGATATGAGCAGCGCCGCCTGGATCAGGATAATCTGGTCCTCCCGGCTGGCGCCTGTCACTCCCGCGACGATGATGGCGGGAGTCACACAGCCTACGATCATGGCAACCACATGCTGGAGCGCAAGGGGCAGTGTCTGGGACATTTTGGGAATTCCATTTAAATCAAAAACCGAAGCATTTCTTTTCTCATTCATCTCACGATCCTCACTTTATATTCAGAAGTTTTTCCACAGCCGCGTTGGCCTTCGATACGATCTTTTCCTCTTCCACATTGACGAGACGGCCCTGCTCTACCACGACCTTCCCGTTCACAACCGTGTAATCCACAGCACCTTTGAATCCGATGCAGGACAGCAGTGATTTCGGGTCGTATTGTCCGCCGACCAGCTCGATGCGGTCCAGGGATATGGCAAAGAAATCCGCCGCCATCCCCTCGGCTAAATGTCCCAGTTCCTCTCGCCCGAGAATCGATGCGCTCCCTCTCGAAGCCATCTTAAGGATATCGTAACCGGATGGAGCCTCACTGCTGGAATTCAGGCGGTGAAGCAGATAGGCCACCCGCATCTCCTCCAGCATATTGGAGCCGTCGTTGCTGGCGCTTCCGTCTACGGCCAGTCCGGTTTTCACTCCCATCCGCAGCATTTCCGGGATTCTGGCAATGCCGGAGGAAAGCTTCATGTTGGAGACAGGGCAGTGGGCCACTCCGGTTCCCGTCGCTGCCAGAAGTTCCAGTTCCTCTGTGTTAAAATGGATTCCATGAGCATACCAGACATCGTCTCCGATCCATCCCAGGCTCTCCATATAGGCCAGCGGACGCATGCCGTAATGCTCCAGGGTGAACGCCTCCTCGTCCTTCGTCTCCGCCAGGTGCGTATGGAGGCGGACTCCCAGGCTGCGGGCCAGGACCGCTGATTCTCTTAAGAGGCCGCCGGTCACGCTGAACGGCGAACAGGGCGCCAGCGCAACGGTGTGCATGGAATACCTGGAAGAATCATGATACTTCTCAACCACCGCCTGCGAATCCCTTAAAATCTCATCGATCGTCTGAACCACGCTGTCCGGAGGCAGTCCCCCGTCCTTCACACTCAAATCCATGCTGCCCCGCGTGGCCGCCATCCGGATTCCCAGAGCGTCCGCCGCCGCAAACTGCGCGTCAAGAAGTGCTCCGGCGCTGTGCTCCGGAAACACGTAGTGATGGTCTAAGCACGTCGTGCAGCCAGTCTTTAACAGTTCCCCCATTCCGGTTAAGGAGCTGTAGTAGACACTGTCGCCGTCGATGCCCTTCCATATCTCATATAAAGTTTTCAGCCATGGAAAGAGTTCCATGTTTTGTACCTGTGGAAGATTTCTTGTGAAGGTTTGATATAAATGATGATGGGAATTAATAAGTCCCGGATAGACAACCATCCGGGACGCATCAATTATTTTATCAGCTGTTTTTTCTTCTGTTCCAATGTAGGTAATTACCCCATCTGTCACCAGCATGTTAATATCCGTCATAAACCTGTCGTTGTCGTCACATGTCACAAGATACTTTACGTTTTTCATCAATAGAGTTTCTGCCATTTCAATTCCTCCTGAATTTTTTACGTAAAAATATGCATTGTTTCATACAACTATACTTCTGGTATACTGCTGGCGGACAGGGACGCTCACGATTCGTCCCTTCATATCGTCAAGAGTAATGCCGCCGAATATAAATTGGGAGAAAATATGCCGCGTGAACCCAGCTATGTTTTAAACAGCCATATAGAGATGTACTTATCAAGGTGCAATTCTTACTGTGTGTTAGTATAGCAGACAGTCTCATTTCCTGCAATCTGTATAAACTAATAAAAAATCCGTCTGTTTTTTGTGCATTTTTAACATTTCAAGGTCTGTTCCAGGCAGTACTTTTCCACCGCCTCATCGTACGATCTCCATACCGTCATAGGCAGGCCGCAGCACGTTCCGGCGTTTAAGATCTCCTGATAACCCGCCGCCCATTCCGGGAGCCCCTTCTTCATATGGTTTTCCACCATCTCCCTGGTGTTGGCCTCTAAAAACATGTTCTGCATGATATGGGCTGCCACAAACGTCGGGAGTTTGAACAGGCCGGCCGGAAATGTCTTATTCGTATCGACTCCCTGCATCCGGCACACACCGATCCCCTCCCGAAACGCCTTGACCACCTTTTTGACAGCCTGATAGTCACTCGCAAATGAGCCGTAACCCCCGCATTCCAGCACAGCGCCCGCCGTAACAGACTGCTGCAAATAGTGGACCTTCATCCAGTCAAAGATATTTTTATCGAACACCGTACGAATCCCGGACTGATTCAGCGCTGTCTGTATGTCGCCAAGCCCGGCCCGGCATTTTCCGCCCAGGCTTACTGCCTCATCGAAGAGAATGATCTTTAAGCCGGCTTCATCGCGGCCGCCTCCCGTGCTGGAAGGGAACGCAATCAGATACTGATCCGCCGATAAGTACGCCTCGATCTCCGCCTGAATATTCCAGTTATTCTGCATAAATGCAAAATATTTTGTATGTTCAGCCAGCTCTGAAAGCCGGGGCAGAACGCCCGCCAGCTGACACCGGTTAACAGTTACCAGGATCCCGTCGTAATGGTCTGTCACTTCCGTCACACAGCTGGGATAAAAAGTCACGTTCTCGTAAGAGGAGGCCTTCTTCCTCAAGTCCTTAACGGATAAAACCACTCCTCCAGACAGTTCTTCATAGTGCTCCGGCTTCACCAGCAGGTCGATCTCGTGATTCTGAGACAGCAGCCATCCATAGGTTATTCCAATCGTTCCTGCTCCGTATATTAAATATTTCATCTGTTCTCCATTCTCTGTGATTTGTCTGTATCGCTCCCGAAGTTGATCAGAATTTCTCTCATAATCGTCACCGCACGCTCCGGATAACATATATCATCGTACAAAAATGTACCGGTCTCTTTCCCGTCCAGCATGAATCTCAGTGTATATTTATTCAGGCTGCTGCCGATTTCCTTGTACACCCTTCTGCTCTTTCTTAAGAAGCGCTCAACCATCCGGTTCCTCGGGATCACCCATCGGTCCTCAAAATGTTCCACGATCAGAGTATCAAATTCTTTGGGAAACTGTGGTTCAAAGGTTTCGCTGGCAGGAATTGTGAAGTAATAGAGATTGTGCTTCTGATACATTTCGCCAAGCGATACCGCCTGTTCACATTCCGCTTTCACTCGGTTTCCGTCGTAGTATTCTGTATGCGGATCCCGGTTATATTCCAGCGTCCTGGCGAGAAGCCACGGGTCTATTCCACACCATCTGCTTCCATAGCCAAAATTCCAGTCCAGATACCGTTCCCCGTCACAGGCCCGGCATCCGGCCCCATGAAGCAGATACTTCGTTCCATTGGTCTCATACTCGATGCCCCAGCGCAGCTTTCTGCTGCACAGAAAATCCGCTTTGGATTTCAGGCAGAGACCATCCAGCAAACGAAGGCAAACGTCGTCTACCTGATCGATGTATTCTTTCATCACGGTTCTCAGCCCGTCTTCCATGCGCTCTGTCCTCGTTTTCTTAAATGTGTCACTTAAGTTTCATCTATCATACCATAGAAATGCCGCGTCTGACAGTCTGCTTCCGCATCATTTTTCCGAAACAGATCTAAATATCCCCCAACAATCCAATCTTCCCCTTCTCCGCCCCACACCTCACCGCACCTCACCGCACCCAAAAAGCCGGAGCGGCGACACTCTCCCAAATGTCGCCGCTCCGGCTTTTTCTCTCTTCGAAACAATCCAAAACATAATGAAGCTCTATGAAAACAGTAACACGCTTCTCCCTTTAATCCTCTTTGCCAACCACCTTATAAGTCTCTTCCACGATTCTCTCCATGGCGTTTAAGATATTTTCATATCCCGTACACCGGCAGAGATGGCCGGATATCATCTTTCTCAATTCCTCACGGTTGTACCGTTTTCCGGTTCCCACAATCTCCACCGCGGTCATGATCAGACCCGGCGTACAGAAGCCGCACTGCACGGCCGCTTCTTCCACAAATGCCTTCTGGATCGTGCTCAGCTCGCCGTTAGGACCTTTTAAGCCCTCTACCGTCATGATCCGGCGTCCTTCCGCCCACATGGTTAAGTAGATACAGCTGTCGATGGCCTCGCCGTCCACCAAGACGGTACAGGCGCCGCACTCTCCGACCTCACAGCCTTTCTTCACGCTGGTAAGGCCCAGACGGTCCCTCAGCGTCTCCAGTAAAGATTCCCTGTCGTCTACCGCCACCTCGACCTCTTTGTCGTTAACAATCATATGAACAATCTTAAGCATCGCATTCACCCCCTGCATTTATAATCGCCTGTTTCAGGGCACGTTTTGCCATCTCTTCGATGAGCTGTAAACGGAATTCCTTGGAAGCTCTCCAGCTGGTACGCGGATTAACTTCCTCCAGAACGCTCTTGCCCAGCGTCTCAAACAGCTCGTTTCCGATTTCCATGCCTTTCACCTTTTCCTCTGCCTTAAAGCAGCGGATCGGGGTCGGAGCGGCGACGCCGTAGCCGATGTGCATTTCTTCGATGTGCTTCTTATCTTCGGTCAGCTTTACTGTGACCGCGCAGCCCATGGTAGCGATCTCCATGGCGTTTCTCTTGCCGTACTTGATGTAATGGCCGCCAAAGCCCTCGTAGGACTCCTTGCGGATCCGGATGGCAGTCAGTATCTCGTCGTGCTGCCTTACCGTCTTTCCAGGGCCGGTATACCACTCGCGGATCGGAATCTCCCGCACTCCCTCCGGTCCTTCGACGACTAAGACCGCGTCGAGGCAGCAGAAGGATGACGCGCTGTCCGCACTGGTCACACCGTTACAGACATTGCCGCCCACCGTACCGATGTTGCGCAGCTGCGGTCCGCCTGCCTGGTCCACGGCATCCCCTAAAATCGGGATATATTTCTGAATAATCCTGTTATTGGTTACATGGGAAAATGTGGTCGCCGGACCGATGACGATGGTGCCGTCCTCTTCCATTCTCACACCTTCCAGTTCTTTGATTCCGTGAATGCTGACCAGGGAACATCCGGCAAGCTTGCCTTCCCTGACCTTAATGAGCACGTCGCTGCCGCCGGAAATGACGACGGCCTCGGGGTCTTCCTTTAAGGCACGGATCGCATCCCCTATATCTTTTGCCTGGTATAATTTTTCAATATCATACATGGAATATCACCGTCCCTTCTAAATCAGTTCCGCTGCCTTAAAATGAGCCACAAGCTTCTGCGGGTCAAGAGGCAGGGAATCTACCGCTACACCAGTTGCGTTTAACACTGCGTTCCGGATGGCCGGTGCGACCGGAATAGCCGGCGGCTCACCTAACGCTTTATTTCCAAATGGACCCGTCGGATCGTCCAGTTCCACAAATTGCACGTGGAGATCCGGCGTGTCCATGGAGGTAGGCAGTTTGTAATCCAGCAGGTTGTCATTTAACGGCCTGCCGCTCTTATCAAAGAGGAGTTCTTCACTGAGCGCGTATCCAAGTCCCATGCTCATGCCGCCGTGAACCTGTGCCTCAGCCAGCTTCGGGTTGATCAGCTTGCCGCTGTCGTGAACATTGACAATGTTGGTCACCTTCACCTTGCCGAGAGGCATATCCACTTCCACCTCTGCGAAGCAGGCGCCCGTTGCAAAAGTATTATCCTTGCAGTGGCTGGTCGCCTCCGCGGTGATGTGGATCGAGCGGTCGAGGCTATAGAACGCCGTCGTTGCAAGCTCCGCCATATCGAGAAGCTTCTCCCTGCTCTCCTTATCGACTACCACGTTATTCTGGATATCCATGGTGTCTTTCTCTTTATCCAGCATATATGCCGCATAATCCAGGATTCTGTCCTTGAAAATGAGTCCGGCCTTCTTCACGGCCATACCGCTGACATACGTCTGGCGGGATGCGTAAGCGCCCGTATCAAACGGTGTAATATCGGTATCCTGCGTGGAGAGAATATGAACTTTGTCCTCCGTAATACCAGTGGTCTCCGCGGCCATCTGGGTAAATACGGTATCCGCGCCCTGTCCGATCTCCGTAGCGCCCATCTGCAGCTGCATGGAGCCATCCTGATTTAAAACCATACGGCAGGAAGCGGTTTCCAGAGAGATCGGGTAAACGCCTGTCTTATAGCAGAAGATCGCCATTCCGATTCCTTTTCTGACAGGACCGGTCTGGTTCTCATACTCTTTCCGTTTTTCATCCCAATGAATATAGTTCCGGCCTTTTTCCATACATTCCTTTAAGCCGTATGTATTACATGCAACGTGGGTATGGGGATCCACATAGCCCTCCGGCATGCAGTTTTTCATTCTGAATTCCAGCGGGTCCATATGAACGGCCACAGCCAGATCATCGGCCATACACTCCGCCGCAAATGCAGCCTGCGGAATTCCGTAACCTCTCATGGCGCCGCCCGTGGCAATATTCGTATAGACAGTGTAAGCGTCGGATTCCAGCGTCTTCTCGTCGTGGTAAATCTGCTTGAACTCATTGGATGTGTTTGCCACAATGGCGTGGGCGTGAGAAGCGTAACCGCCCTGGTTGGAGTATGCCTCCAGCTTTCTCGCTACCAGCGTTCCATCCTTTCTCACTGCCGCCTTCACGTGCAGCTTGATGGCATGACGCACTCTCGTGCAGGCCAGCGTCTCTTCCCTGGAAATCTCCATACGGACGCCTCTTCCGCCCACCTGGGTGCAGAGAAACGCATTTAACGGTTCATAAAGGACGTCCTGCTTGTTGCCGAATCCTCCGCCGATGTACGGCTTGATCACGCGGATTTCACCGGCCGGAATCCCCAGTGCCTGGCTGATGACACGGCGTACAATATGAGGAATCTGAGTAGAAGTCGTTACAACAATCCTTCCCTTTTCCATGTAGGCAAAGGAAATCGGAGTCTCGATATGGCAGTGCTGAACGCTCTGCGTCGCATAGACATGATCGATCTCTACCACGTCCTCTCCTTCCACAGCCTCCTGATAGGTTCCTTCCCCTACTACAAAGCTGGAATGGGCGATTATATTGCCCGGCTTCTCCTCGTGAAGAACCGTGGCTCCTTCTGCCATGGCAGCCTCGACGGTAAGCATGGGTTCGTACTCCTCATACTCCACCTTCACCAGACGCGCCGCACGGCTTGCCGCGATCTCATCCTCTGCGATTACCGCAGCGATGTCGTCACCGTAGACGCGGACTCTGGTGTTTAACAGCTTTCTGTCTGCAATATCCTGGTGCGCGGTTTCCACAGACCAGGGATGTCCCGGTGTCGGGAACTGAATATCCGGAACGTCAAAACACGTAACGATCTTGACGACTCCCGGCACAGCCAGAGCTGCCTCCAAATCAAAGCTTTTTACTACACCATTGGCAATTGTGCTTCTTACGACCTTAGCCACAAGAAGTCCTTTTGGTTCCAAATCCGCCGTATATTTGGCGCCGCCGGTCACTTTCTCGATGGCGTCAACGCGGACCATGTTATTACCAACTCCCATGGTATCCTACCTCCTGTTTCTTTTATTCTCCTGCTAATCAGGCCCCGGCCGGCTCCTGTTCTTAAAAAATAAGAAAGGCTGGCAGCGACGAGACTTTTTCAGGACAATTTCATCCATCAAAGTGATGTCGCCGCCAGCCCGTTTGACAATGTCTACCTGACCGGTTCTCCTGATTTGCTCAGGTTGCTATTTTCAGTTGCTCTATATATTATTAAATCAATATATATTTTAGTACAAACAGTACCGCCAAAACATACATCAGCGTACTGATCTTCTTCTCCTTTGCGTGACCTGTAACCAGATTGATGACTACATAGGAGATAACGCCCATGGCAATACCTTCAGAAATGCTGTACATAAACGGCATGGCGATGATTGCAATGTAGCATGGAATTGCTTCTGTAAAATCGTTGAAGTCGATCTTCGTAATGGAAGTAAGCATTAAGAATCCTACTACTACGAGAGCCGGTGCCGTTGCAAAGGACGGAATCGCTAAGAAGATCGGGGACAGGAATAAGGATAAGCCGAATAAAATGGCTGCTACTACTGCCGTTAAACCTGTTCTGCCGCCTTCGGAAACGCCGGAAGCGCTCTCTACGAAGGTTGTGGTGGTGGAAGTACCGAATAATGCGCCTACGGATGTACCAACAGCGTCTGCCATCAAAGCGCCCTTGATATGCGGAAGTTTTCCGTCTTTATCAAGCATATCGGCCTTGGAAGCTACACCGATTAACGTTCCCAGCGTATCAAACATATCGACGAATAAGAACGCGAACATAACTACCAGGAAGTCAAGGGAAAATACTCTTGAGAAGTCCAGTTTGAAGAACGTCGGAGCCATGCTCTTGATACCGAAACCGGAGGATAAATCCGGGAATACGCTGTACATGCCAAGTTCCGGATTCGGCTGATATAAGCCGACCGCCTGGCAGATCATGCCAAGAATCCAGGTTGCCAGGATTCCCCATAAGATATTGCCCTTTACATTCTTAACAACTAAAATTGCGGTAATGAGAATACCGATGATTGCTAATAAAACTGTAATTCCTACGGAATTGAAGGTTCCATCCGTTAAAGCACCCTTGAAGGAGTAAACAGAAACAAGTGTGGCGCCGTCCACAACGATTTTCGCGTTCTGAAGGCCGATAAATGCGATGAACAGACCGATACCTACGGATACCGCGTGTTTTAAGTTCATCGGGATTGCGTTGAAGATCGCCTCCCGCACATTGGTCAGTGACAGAAGAATGAAGATAAGACCTTCTACAAATACAGCTGCCAGAGCCATCTCCCAGGTGTAACCCATGTTCAAAACAACGGTGTATGCAAAGTACGCATTTAATCCCATACCTGGTGCAAGTACAAACGGATAGTTTGCAAATGCTGCCATTAACAGAGTCGCTACCAGTGCTGCAAGTGCAGTTGCCGTGAATATGGCGCCGCTGTCCATACCAGTTGCACTTAAGATGCTCGGGTTTACTGCGAGTATGTATGCCATGGTCATAAATGTGGTAATACCGGCTACAACTTCGGTTTTGACGTCCGTGTGGTTTTCCGACAAGTGGAACACTTTCTCAAAAAAGTTCTCGTTTCCCTTCGTTTCCATACTTCCTACCTCCTTGATAGTTGAATGATTTTCGTTTATATAGCAGAGCAGCCCCACGCAGCTCAGTATATATGGGTTTCTTTCGTATATGGTAACTTCTCGAAATTCTATATTCAGTTTTAAATTTACACTTTGCTTTTATTATATCAGAAAATTCTGTTTCCCGCTACGATCTTTCCTTTTATATGCCTCTCATCAGATAAATAGATGAAACGCTCCAGTCTCTCCTTCAGGGAAAGCGGCTGCGGATGGCGGATATCACTGTCGTCGAGAATCAAAGCGTCAAACTCATAACCTTCCATGAAGCTTCCAACCTTTCCGAAGAATGAGCCACCGCCCATGGTTCCCAAATAGAATGCTTCTTCCACGGTAAGCGGTTTTAAGCTGGTATCCTGTAATCTCCATCTCAGCTTGGATACCTGGACTGCGTGTGCCATGGCGTAAAATATGGATTCCTTGCTTCCGCCGGCTACGTCAGAGCCAAGCCCCACGTTGACGCCTTTGTCCAGATAGGTTCTCACCGGTGCAACACCGGATGACAGGTTCGTATTGGATTCCGGACAGTGGGCGACATATACGCCGCGTTCTCTCATTAACTCGATTTCCTCTTCGGTCGAGGATACACAGTGGGCCATAATGGTCTTCACATCTCCGCCGAACAGGCCAAACTGATCGTAAGCATCTCCGTAGAAGCGTGACTCCGGGCACAACTCCTGTACCCATGCGATCTCGCCCTGATTCTCAGACAAATGAGACTGAACCGGAAGGTCATACTTCTTCTGAACCTCTTTTAGCTTCCTCATCAGCTCATCCGTACAGGATGGAATGAACCTTGGTGTCAGGATCGGACGGACGTTCTCATACTGATCCGCCGTGTCCTCCAGCCACTTCACCGTGTCGGCCACGGACTGCTCCGCACTCTCTTCACATAAGTACTCCGGTGAGTTCCGGTCCATGTTGACCTTGCCGATCATGGTCTTTAATCCGGTTTCCTCCATGAGATCCATAAGAAGCTTTGTCGCCTGATTGTGGATGGTTGCAAAAATACAGGCTCTCGTTGTCGCACTGCTCCTCATGGAATCAGCAAAAATTCCATAGGCGCTCTTCGCGTACTCTAAATCCCGGTACTTTGACTCCTCCGGAAATGTGTTGGTATTCAGCCAGTCCAGAAGCTCTAAATCCATTCCCAGACCGCGGAACGCATACTGCGGTGCGTGGACATGTAAGTCTACAAGTCCTGGTGTGATGATCTGATCGCCGCAGTCCGTCACCGGATACGATGCGTATTCCTCCGGCAGTGTCCCAAAAACTCCGGCACACAGCCCCTCCCTGCAGACGAGCCATCCGGCTTCTACCAGTTTTAAGTTCTTTGCATCTTCGCTGTAACAGATGTTTCCCTTCAGTACAAAATTCTTATCTCCGGCCATTTTCCCTCCTATTCCGTATTCCTGTTATAGGAGAGACAGCTGTAAAATCGCGTCCGGACGACTTCTACCTCAAAAAAAAAACCACCGTCACCCCTATAATTTTCACATGACTGGTGTCTTTTGCAGTCTTTACTGATCGTGCTGACAGTCATGCAAAAACTTATAGACAACTATTACGGTAGTTGGTAGAAACGCTCAACCAATTATGAGCATATATAAGTTTCTTTGAATACTTATCTCTATTAAATTTTCTGACCTCTGACAGTTTGAGTCTACCATATTGTACAACTATTTGTCAATACCATTTTCATTTTTGTGCATTTTTCTTTATTTCTGTCTTCTGGGTCGATATTTTGAATACAATTCGGAGAGGATACTTATAGCTTTTTTCTATAAATCTAAAAAATTATTAGTTAAAAAAGCGGTCAGAAATCTGACCGCTGGTATTGCTGTTGGTTGGTTGTTGGTGTTTTATGATTTCTGATCTCTACTTTACTGATTTCTGCTTTCTAATTTCTGATTTCTACTTTCTGTTTTCTGCTTTCTGTTCTCTGCTTTCTACTTACTGCTTTCTGCGCTCTGCTTACTGCTTTCAGCTCTCTGATTTCTGCTCTCTGCTCTCTGCTTTCCGCATCAAACCGCCTCATTTGCTTCCATCGAATCGATTCAGATCAGATACACACCAACCGCCTCATAATGCATATCATTTTGCTTCATATATTTTAAAACCATTTCCTCCAGCTCTGCGGCGGCACAGTAGGCCAATCCGCATCCGGAGGAAATCTGGCGTGGGACCGGAATAAGGCGGCCCGGGATTCCGCCGTTTAAACCGGCTTTCTCCATCGCAATCGCTTCCGCCGTTGTGTGGAAAGTCACAATCACTTTATTTTCCTTTTGCCTCATTAATTTCTATCCTTCTATCGTCAGTTCAAACTCCGAACCAGTCTCTTTTACCAGCATTGTGAGTCCTCTACTCTTAACAAATTTCTCTATATTCGTTCTGGAATGCGGCTCGCTCACCAGAACTTTCAATTTCTCTCCCGGATGGGATTTCAATGCATCCGACACCAGCATTAACGGTTCCGGACACGATAAGCCTCTTGCATCTACTTCGTACATGTGGGTTTCCTCCTGATCTGTTCTCTGCACTTTCTGATCTCCGATCTCCAATCTCTGACCTTTGATCTCTGATTTCTGTTCTTCTATTTTTTCTCCCGCTGACTTCCTGGAAGAAAACCAATCATAAACAGCACCGCGATACAGATGATAACCGCTGCTTTTCCAGCCATTCCCGGACCCCCGGCTACCGCTGGTGAAGCGTCCGTCGCTGCCGCTGCCGCCGCACCGGCAAGTCCAAAGTTATGGCAGAGGGCCGCGCCTATGAACATTCCCAGGAAGGTAACAGCGGAATCGGAAGATCCCTGTCCCGCCAGCACCAGCTGTCTGAGGGGACACCCGCCTGCAAGGACGGCTGCAAATCCAACCACATACATACCGAGTATATTCCACAAATGCTGTGCATGGGCTACCGGCTGCCCATCAAAGGAAAGCTTAAACCCTCCGGTTGCAATATTAAAGAGTAGCATTACTACGAAAAATGCTCCGATAATCGTAATCAAATCAAAGTTTTTCATTAAAATCACATCTCGAAAGCTTCCGGCAAAGCAGGTCCGGCATTTCTGTGAGACCGCTCCGAATACCAGCCCCCCCACGAGTGCAATGAGAACCGGCGCGTGCATGCTTCCCGGCCCCTTCTCGCTGACTGCCATCAGGGTCGTCATCACGCTCAAGAGCAGTACGATAACCAAAAGGACCGGCAGAACGTATCCGCTGACGCTTCTTGATTCATAAGATCTTCCAAGACTGAACCCCTTCTTAAGTGCGGCTGTTCCGGTAAAGACGCCGCCCACAAAGCCAACCAGAGCCACGTAGGCGTTCAAATCGCCTGCCGACATACGGATCAGCATACGCAGCGGACATCCCAGAAATACAAGGGCGCCGATCATCATGATCATCCCCAGCACAAATCGTATCATCGGTGAAGAGCCTGCCGTGGAGCGGTATTCTTTTGTGATCAGAGATATAAAAAACGCTCCCACCACAATTCCGACGATCTCAGGCCGCACATACTGCACCACCGCCGCCTGGTGTAATTTCATGGCCCCCGCCGTGTCACGGATAAAGCAGGCAATGCAGATCGCCATATTCTTCGGGTTTCCGAAGAAGGCCAAAGCCGCCGCAACGATACCCAGTACTACCCCTGATAACGCCAGTGTTTTTTTTGATTCCGTCAAATTCATGTTGTCCCCCTTTTCTTCACTGTAACAATTTCGCACGGCTTATCTTCTTGAATGATACAGCCGCTCTGAATTGTTACGTAAATTTTATGAAATCAGTGTAGCAAAGAAAGGGACCTCTGTCTAATTGATAATCGTATTACGCTTATAGGTTTTATCTATAAGTAAGCATACAGTTCCCTAACAAACTGTATGAACAGCCGGGCCGCCTTGCCAGGCTTATTGCTCTTACTCCAGACCATGTAAAGTTTTCGGTAAATATCGCCCTCTGCCAGAGGAAAACGCAGAAGCTGCCCCTGAGCCACATAATCTTCCACCGCGGCACTGGAGATAATGGCAATTCCCATGGCGGTGCTGACCGATTTTTTAATGGTCTCCTGATTACTTATTGTGGCTACCACATTCATGCGTTTTAAATCTACGCCGTGTTCCTTCAAATACTGTTCCGTTTCCTTTCGCGTTCCGGATCCGTCCTCCCGGACAATCCATTTCTCCTCATAGAAACGTTCCATGGGAAAACCGGTCTTCTCATATTGCCGGTATGTTTCCACATTTGGCGTAATCACCACAAGGCGGTCGTAATAAAATGGCTCAAACACACAGGTCGGATCCTCCAGCCGCGTGCCGGTAAAGCCGATCTCCACCTTCCCCTCCAACACCATTCGGACTACTTCCAGACTGTCCGCCTCCATTAATTCCAGCTGATTACCGGGATACGTCCTGGAAAACAGGGAAAGGATCTGGGGAAGAATATACTGCCCTGGAACGGTGGAGGCTCCCACCGTTATCTTTTGAGCGCCCGGCGTATCGGTCCTCGTAAAATCGCGGAGAATATTTTTCTCCAGCTGCAGCATTTTTCTGGCATTGTCATAAAGGAGTTCCCCGGACGGTGACAATTCCACGTCCTTCGTCGTGCGGATAAACAGCCTGGCACCCAGCTCCTTTTCCAGCGAATGGATATGGGCACTGACCGTAGGCTGGGTCAAATACAGTTTCTTGGCGGCCTGAGAAAAGCTTTTCACCTCTGCCACGCAGACAAAGGCCTCCAGTTGTTTCAGATTCATAGACATTTCCCCCTGTCAGAAGCCGGAATTCTATTACTTCATTGCATGAATAACACGGTAATAGTGCAATGCAGCAGTAGAGCGTGTTTGAAAATTGCTTTCTGTCAAATGTACGTCACATTTTGTGGGAGATTTGTCCCGAATGAGCGCGACGTAGTGGGCTACGTTAAGTGAATTCGGGGCAAATCGCCCGCGAAATGGGGCGTGCAGATGGAAGGAATGAATTTTCAAACAGGCTCTAGCCTTCTGCAATTTCATGTACCGCGCGGACGGCCTCGTCGATCTCGGCTTCCGTATTAAAGTGTGACATGGAAAAACGGACGGCTCCGGTGCTCTCCGTCCCCAGCGCCCGATGCATCAGAGGCGCACAGTGGGCGCCTGCCCTGGTATAGATCTCATAGTGATACGCCAGCTCGTCCGCCACCTCACCGGAATCGTAATCCCGGATATTCAGTGACACGATAGGTGCCCTCTGTCCCATAAAATCGCCGTAAATGGTCACTCCCGGAATGGTTCTCACCCCATCGTAAAACTGCCTCATCAGAAAAAGCTCTCTTTCCCTTATCTGCTCCATTCCAGTTTCCTGAATATAGCGTAAAGCCGCGTAAAGTCCGGCAATTCCGTGACCGTTTAAAGTTCCGGCCTCCAAAGCAGTCGGCATATCCTCCGGATGGGCCTTTGAATAGCTGTGGACTCCGCTTCCGCCCACAATGAGAGGTCTCACAGCAACACCCTGACGCACGCAGATTCCTCCCGTTCCCTGAGGGCCGAGCAGGCCTTTGTGTCCGGTGAAGCAGAGAACATCAATTCCCATTTCTTCCATATTAATGTCGAACACACCTGCGGTCTGGGAAGCATCTACAACGAAAAGCAGGCCTATCTTTCTGCAGAAGCGCCCAATCCGTCCGATATCCACCATATTTCCGGTGAGGTTGGAGGCATGGGTACAGATAATTCCTTTCGTATTGGGTCTGATTGCCTTTTCAATATCCTCGTAGCAGATGCAGCCATTTTGATCAGCGGGAAGAATCGTCAGCTCCAGTCCGGCTTCTTCCAGAAGATAGAGGGGACGCAGAACGGAGTTATGTTCCAGCATTGTGGTGATTACGTGATCTCCCGGTCCGAACAGACCGAAGACTGCCATATTCAGGCTTTCGGTGGAATTGGCCGTAAACGCCACCCGGGATGGGTCTCCCGCATGGAACAGCTCAGCCAGCAGCTCTCTGGCAGAATAGATCTGCCTGGACGCATCCAGGGATGCGCCGTGAGCCCCTCTGCCGGAGTTTCCCATATGGTGCATGACCTCCTGTACCGCCTGATACACCGCCTCCGGTTTTTGGTACGAGGTGGCGGCATTATCGAGATAGATCATAATCTCACCTCAGTTTCACGAATTTATCTTCCAGTTCCTTCACACAGCCAATCACCGCAAACGCAGTCTCCAAACCGGCTTCCCGCAGCCCGGCCGTTATCTTTTCTCCATCCTCCGGTGTGACGCTGACTAAAAGTCCCCCCGAGGTCTGAGGATCACAGAAAATATCACACAGAAACTCCTCTGTATCCCCAAAATCAACCTTATTCTCAACAAACAAACGGTTTCTGTAAGCTCCCGCCGGAATCAGCCCCATCTTTGCCAGATCCGGAGCTTCCTTCTGAAGCGGTAAATCCGACATATGGATTTCCAGAGTCACACCGCTTCCTTCCGCCATCTCGACGCTGTGACCTGCTAAGCCGAACCCGGTCACATCGGTACAGCTGTGCACGTCAAACTGTTCGATCACGCGCTTGGCCGTCTTGTTTAAGGAGGTCATAACCCGGATCACCTCCGCCTTCGCCTCCTCAGAAGCCATATCCGCCTTCACCGCCGTATTGACGATACCTGTTCCCAGTGGTTTCGTCAGAATCAGCACATCGCCTGGTCTTGCGCCGCAGTTTTTAAAAATCCGGTCAGGATGGACGAATCCCGTCACGCTTAAGCCGTACTTCGGCTCATCATCCTGAACGGAATGGCCGCCTGCCAGGACCGCTCCCGCTTCCGCGACCTTTGAAGCGCCGCCCTCCAGAATCTTACCGAGAAATGCCGGATTGACGCAGTTGGGCCAGGCCACGATATTGAGCGCCACCTTCGGTTCTCCGCCCATGGCATAAATATCGCTTAATGCGTTGGCCGCCGCTACCTGGCCGAACGTATAGGGGTCGTCCACCACCGGTGTGAAGAAATCCAGCGTCTGTATGAACGCCAGTTCATCATTCACCCGGTATACGGCTCCATCGTCGGAGGTCTCGATTCCCACCAGCAGATTCGGATCCTCAGCCTTTGGAAGATTCTCCAGTACCCCCGCCAGAGTCCCCGGACCAATCTTGGCAGCACAGCCCGCTGTCTTTGTCATTTGTGTCAGCCTTACTTCGTTGTCTGGTATCATGTTTTCCCCGCTCCCTTATTTATAGATTTTATCTATTATTATTGTAGCACATAAAAATATTTTAGCAACACTAAATAGTTTTTAGATAAAATAAGTCGAATAACACCAGTATCTTTCTGTTTTTTTTGCATAGAAAAGGAGCTGATGCTCCAATAGATTATTCATCTGATTTTGCCACAGCTCCTTATAGTACAACATACTTACTCAAATATCTCATGAAATTCAAGGCTGCAAATTCTTATCAGCATATCTATTCAACAGATTATGTTTCGAACAGTAGTCATTTAAATCTCTATATACATCCAACGCCCCACCACTGTAATTCATCATCAGCCATATCAATTTCTGCTGATGAAGCTCGCGGTTAAAATAATCATTGGTAATTTCATTTCTCAGCAGCAGCTCCCGTAAAAATGCCTTTTCCGCATCTGTTTCCTCAAACTCAAATGTATCAAAGCCGGCTATACAATACCTCAAAGAAGCGCTGCCTTTATATGTTCCTTCTTCTTTACGTATAAAAATAACCATTCCTTAAACACCTGAGTAAAATCATTCAGCTTAGCCGTTACAATATCCATGCAGTCCATCTTAGTTTCAGCGTCGCTGCACTCCATATACCGTTTACTTTTATGGTGAATTCTTTCTGCACATAACTTCATAAAGTCCAGCATCTCACTGATCCTCATGACATTCACCGGTTCTTTTTCTTCTTCCCGCTCCAGATCAAATTGTTTTAAAATATCTTCGCTAAACTTCATCCGACCATCCTCGCTTTGGTTTCTTCCAGCTTTCTTTGACATGCCTGCCTGAATTTTATTAATTCTTCCGGATAGTAATCTGTGAACTGCACCTCTGATTTAAGTGGTGCACAATAAATTGGAGCTTCCATCATCGTATCAATATAGAAAATATCACTGGCTACTCCTTTATGATTGAAATATTCTTCCAAGTACAGTGACATACGTTTATACAGTTCAAAGTCCTTTGTATAGACTGCGATATCAATATCACTCCTTCCTTCTACATACCTGGTGGTCAAATAACTGCCAAAGATAAAAACATTATAACGATAACCGTTAAACTGCTGTTCAACCATACTTTGCAGTGCAAGCAATTCATACAATCTGGCCACAGCTTTCTCCTTTGCCTCGCTATTTACCGATACCTGAGTTGTCATAGATGCCTTCTCCTTTCGCAGATTCATGAAATATATCATATTAACCAGTGATCAAGTCTTTCATTTCTTACTATTATATTTTTCACCTCCTGCTGCCAACCTAATCACCATATCCTTTTTTATCCTGACTATTTTATCAATACACTTTCACTATACCGCAAAAAGCATGAATGTTCTACAATAAAACCGATCTGTTTATGCAGAGTTCTTTCCCTTTCGGCCTTCCCATCGACCGTCTGCCGCTGGATTCCTCCCATCTCACAGCACAATCTCCTCCTGCAGCGTCAACGAATAAATAATCTTCTCCGTCACCTTTTTCCCCGTCATCTGTTCCAGCGCACGCTTATAGTACTCCAGCTGGATCCCGTACCGCTCTGTCAGCAGGGATTCGCGGCCTCTCACCACGTGGTCGGTCTTGTAATCGATCAGGACGAGACCATCTTCCTCTTCCATATATGCATCGATAATTCCCTGAATCAGGACGAGCTCATCGGAACTGCAGACCTCCATCTCGCGGGCCGGAATTCCGATGACGAATTGCTGTTCCTTGTAAAGGAGGCCTTTGGCCTGTGCGGCACTCATGCGCCGGCCAAGGGGGGAGCTTAAGAAATTCCATAAAATCCCGGCATCCAGAAGGGACAGGCTCTCTTCGTCCATGTACTTCTCCCTGCGGAATGTATCAAGTGCCATCTCCACATCGGAAATGGTTTTCATACCGGGGAAATTTAACAGTTCCAGCGCACGGTGATAGGCGGTTCCGCGGAATGCGCCGCCGCCCTGATCCTTTTTCCCGCTTTCTTCCAGCAGAAAGGCAGGAATCGTAGGCAGGAAGGTGCTCTCCTCCTCATCGATCAGCTGGCCCTGTTTCTTAAGCTCCGATACGGAAAGCTTCGTGTGGAGGCCGATGTCCGCGGTATGGGGATAACGGTATGCAAAGGCCGCGGATATGCCTGCGGCATACGCTTCATCGTAAATACGGGCGCAGTCAAAGTTCAGCAGTTCTTCCTTAGACAGCTTCTTTTCCGCCTGATGTTCGATCTCCACACCTACCAGATCGGCCACGGAATAAGACCTTACCGTCATCAGGCCTGTTTCCGCTCCCGCGTCCGACAGAAGCGCCGACTCCGACAGTTTTCCGGAAAGGCTCATGAGCAGCCAGTCCAAAAACGAATCCGCCGTTGACAGGATAGTAAACGGAATCTGCCCGGCCGTTCTCTTAATATCGGAAAAACGCTCCAGTTTCTTATCCAGATAGCGGTCCGTGCCCGTCATAATCAGCTTTTCCTTCGCTCTGGTCATAGCCACGTAGAGAACACGCAGTTCTTCTCCCAATGCCTCCAGCTCCAGGCGGCGCCGGAGGACATTCTTCTTTAATGTCGGTGTCTTGACTCGCAGCTCTAAGTCCAGGTAATCCGTGGCGATTCCCAGATCCGGGTCAATGAGGATCTTTCCATATAAATCCTGTTTATTAAACTTCTTGCCCATACCCGCCAGAAAGACTACCGGGAATTCCAGTCCCTTGCTCTTATGAATGCTCAGAATCCGAACGGTATTCTCGTCTCCGGCCAGGGCGGCCTCTCCGAAGTCCGTGTCATATTTTTTTAAGTTCTCGATATAGCGGATAAAATGAAACAGCCCGGAATAGCTGGTCTTTTCATAGGCTGACGCCTTTTCCACCAGCATGTCCAAATTCGCCTGTCTCGCCTCTCCCGCTGGCATGGCCGCGATATAATCGTAATATCCGGTATTTTCATAGATGATATACAGAAGCTCGTGGATAGACAGATAGCCTGCTATGCGGCGGTAATCTGCCAGTTCATCAGAAAACGCCGCAAGCTTTCCGTAAAGCTCTCCCTCCCGTTCATCCTCCGGACAGTTCTCCAGATAATACATCCATGCCCCGTAGATTCCCCTGTCCTGTCCCTTTTTCGCCGTTCTCTTGAAAACAGCCATAAGGCGGGCCAATTCTTCGTCCGTGGCTCCCACGATGGGGGACTTTAAGACCGCAGCCAGCGGAATATCCTGCATCGGATTATCGATGATGCTTAAGAAGCACAGCACCGTTTCGACCTCAATCGCCGTAAAATAGCCGGTTCTCCGCTCCGCATAGGCCGGTATTCCCTCATTCATTAAGATGTTGACGAAATCCTCAGCAAATCCGCTTAAGCTGCGCAGAAGGATAACCATATCGCCGTAACAGGCGGTCCTGTAGCGCTTTTCCTTCTTATCCCAGACCTTTAACCCGGTCTCAGGATTTATCAGTTCCTTCATCCGTGCAGCGATCAGCTTAGCCTCCATCTCGCGGGACGTATAATCGTCCGCAGGATCCGCCTCCAGCTGTTTTAACAGTCCGCCACCCGTGTTGACCATGTGAAGTTCCAGTTTTCCTCCAACCGTCTCTTCCGTCGGTTCAAATACCGCGCCGGCATGGAGAGCCGCGTCTTCCGTATAAAGAATTCCGCCCAGACCTTTCGTCATAATCTGATAGAATACCTCATTAATGCCGGAAAGCACACTGTCCCGGCTTCGGAAATTCTGGTGCAGCTCAATCGTCTGATACAGGCCGTCCTCTCTGGGATAAGATTCGTATTTCTTTAAAAACAGTTCCGGCCTTGCCAAACGGAATTTGTAGATACTCTGTTTCACGTCGCCCACCATAAACACGTTAGGCGTCCCGAACCGTTCCCTGGAAATGGCGTGGATCAGCGCCTCCTGCACGTCGTTGCTGTCCTGGTACTCATCCACCAGAATTTCTTCAAACTGGCGGCTCAGCTCGTCGGCTGCGGCAGACGGGGTTCGTTCTCCCTCGCCCGTCTCTTCCAGAAGCACCTCCAGCGCGTAATGCTCCAGATCCCCGAAATCCACCAGGTTCTTTTCCTGCTTGGCTTCCTGGTAACGGTCGTGAAATTCTCCGGCCAGTCTCAGCAGCATCCGCACCGCGCCCGCAGTCCCCTTTAAGTCACGCACCACGGTCTCAATGGATTCAAAGCAGTATAAATCACGGAGTTTTCCGACCGCCTTCTTTACCCGGTCCCTGCATCCGGTCACAAACGATTTCTTATCCGCGTCGATCTCCTTGCTCCGGATGGAGGCCAGACGGTCGAAGGAAGCGCTGCCTAACAGTTCATTAAGGCAGCCGTAATCCTTTGCGTTCCCGATCGCCTGCAGCATACGCAAATCCGATGTCAGCATGGGGATATAGGCCGCAGGCCCGTTTTCCTCGTCACAGACGGCAAGCGCCTCCTTCAGCTGGGCGCAGAATTCCCCTGTCTGCATGGCGACATCCCACATCAGGAAACGCATCCACTCCGTCTCCATAAGCCGGTCGTCGCTTCCCTCCTCGTAGTCCTCCAGTTCCTTTTCGCAGGCCTCCAGCCATTTTTCCGGCCACGGATTGCTTCCGGAAAAGTTGTAGACAGCCATAATATGATCCTCGATGCCCCGGTCCGATTTGCCGGTGGCATACGTCTCCACAAACCGGGAAAATTCCTCATCCCCGGCCTCATAGTAGTCCTCCAGCAGCTGTTCCATCACGGAGCCGCGAAGCAGGAGGAGTTCCCCTTCATCCCCCACACGAAAAGCCGGATCGATGTCCAGCTGGTTATAGTGCTCCCGGATGATTCCCAGACAGAAGCTGTCAATGGTCGTAATCCGGGCGTAGGGAATCATGGCCGCCTGCATCTGCAGATGACCGTTTTCAGGGTCCTCCTTCAATTTTTCATCGACGGCCAGAAGGACGCGCTCCCGCATCTCATCCGCCGCCGCCTTCGTAAATGTCATAACCAGAAGCTGATCGATGTCCAGGGGATTCTCTCCCTCCGTGATCATGCGGATAATCCGCTCCACCAGAACCGCTGTCTTTCCGCTGCCCGCTGCCGCGGAAACGAGAAGATTGCGGTTTCTGCTTTCAATGACCGCCTTCTGTTCTTTTGTCCAGTTAATCGCCATCCTGCTGCTCTCCTTCTATCTCCGGCCATATTTCTTCTGATTTCAGTGGTTTGAATTTGCGGAAGCCAAATCCGGAGGTTTTTAAATCGAAGCCGCACACCGCATGGTACGGGCAGTAGTCGCAGGCCGTCTTATTTCCCTGCTTGTACGGGTTCACCGCCACGGCCCCTTCCAGGATCTCACGTCCCTCGGTCTTCAGCTTCTCGTTGACATAGCGTTTTAAGGCCGAGAACCGGTTTCCTCCCGCTACGGACGACTTTGCCTCCTGGATCAGGCCGTTCTTCATCGCCACCGGGATGACATCGGATTCCGTCTCAATCTCGTGATCCAGATGGCTGATGACCTCCAGCTCGCTGTTTACCAGGCCGTTCATACGCAGTTCCTTTAGAATCCGCCTGTCGATGGCCTCCGGGGTCATGTCACCTTCCCGGTCGATCACCGGATCGTTGATATTATAATAGAAAATACCGGCCGGGATCACAGCCTTGTCCGGATTGCGGCGTTCCTCCATCTCCATGGCTGCGTCCATATAGACCACCAGCTGCAGCTGCAGACCGTAATAAAGTGCAGTCAGATCGAAGGAAGTCCCGCCGGATTTATAATCGATGATCTTCACATAGACGTGTTCCTCATCCTCGCACAAGTCCATACGGTCGATACGTCCCCTCAAATGAAGCGCCTCCTCCTCGGAGAGAGCGATTTTCATGGCCTTCAGATTATCGGCGGCCGAGAAGGACACCTCGAATCCTACCGGCGTGAAATCGCCTTTCTTCAGCTGCTCCGCCAGCGCCCATATGGTACGGTCCGTAATCTTCTCCACCTTGCGGGCCAGATAGGCATTTCTGGCGGAGCTCTTTAAAATCGTATTCCCGTATTCCTCAGTCACCTCGGTCACGGCGGTATGCACCAGAGCCTTTCTCTCGTCTTCCCCGATCGTCTTCCAGTCGCCTCCCTGTTCCTTCATCTTCTTAAAACAGAGGTCAATGGAATCGTGAAACAGATTCCCGATGTCCATAGCAGCCAGCTCATACTGCTGGCGCTCTGCCAGCTCCAGACCGTAATTCAGGAAATGGGCATAGGCACAGGACGCGTACTGTTCCAGCCTCGTGACACTGCCGCCCAGCACCGTGCCGTACAGCGCCTTCGCCGCCATTTTCCCGATTCCACGCTCTTCATAGGCGTAAAATGCCGCATCTACCAGTCTTTTTACGTTCTCTCTCTGCTCCTCATCCATCATAAAATGGCGGAACAGCTCCAAGAATTCCGAATCCTCCCGGGTCATCCCGAAGTTCCGAAGGCCGTGGGTCAACCGTCCCCTGGCTTCCCGGATGGAGAGCGGCACGCCGGCCGCTTCATCCGATGCGGCCACGACGGTCAGCTGCGGAAACAGCTTTCTTAACTCTCCCAGCAATATCGATGGCCGCAGGCTCTTTCCCGACGCATCCATGGCCGAGAAGGAGAGATAAAGCCGTTCCGCCGGCTTCGTTAAAGCGAGATACAGATAGAACCGCTGACGGAAGCTCTCCACACGAACGGTGGGCGCCAGCTCAATGTGATGGCTGCCTAAAAATTCCCGCTCCTTATCCGTAAACAGGCTGCTGTTTTCCTTCTTCTGCGGCACGATTCCATCGTTTACACCGATAAAAAACAGAATCTTGATATGGTCGAGACGCGTTCTCGTAATATCGCCCACCACGATCCGGTCCACGGCCGCCGGGATCAGACCTACCTTGATTTCGGAAAAGCCCGCGTCCAGAATCTCCGCGTACTCCCTGCGGCTCACCTTCTCGTCCCCTAAGAGCCTGGCGAGACGGTCCATCAGATCGACGACGAGGCCGTACACCTGACCGTATTCTTTAGCAAGTCCAAACTCTCCCTGTTCCCGAAATGAGGCCTCTCTGGCCAGCATCTTCTCCTCCACCGAGAGCGCCTCCAGAAGCCGGACCACGGCCTCCGTCATGGTGCGCACCGTCCTTCCCTCTTCCCGGAACGCCTCGATAAACGCCGTGAGAGGCGCCATAATCTCTTCCCGGAGCTGGTTTAACTCCTCTAAATTTAAATCCTTGCCGCCGCGGTACCAGCCCTCCCAGGTGGTATTCCAACGCTTTAATCCCCGGATTCCCATGGCGATCACGTAGTTCTCCAGGCGGTCCAGCCTGCGCTCATCCTCCGGCTTCGTCACAAGACCGGTTCTCAAGTAGCGGAACACGGTTTCGTAGGAAAAATCCTTCTGAATCGTCTCCAGCGCCGCGCGCACCAGCTCGACCATGGGATTTTTCAGGATGCTCTTTTTGTCATCCAGGAAGTACGGAATCTCCGACGCATCAAACTGATGGATCAGCTCTCCTGCAAAGCTTCCGATGTCGCCGGTGATTACGGCCATGTCACGGTACCGGTATCCCTCGCGCAGCAGTTTTCCGATCTGCCGGACCACGTGGGAGATCTCCCCGGCCGGATTCACCGCCTGCACCAGGCGGATCTCCTCCGCTTTGCCGGAATACACACGGCCGCTGTAGCGGTATAAGTTCTGCTCCAGAAAATCAAGCGCCGAATGGGACGGCGTGTCTGCTGCCAGCGCATCCGGAGCCACAGGTTGCTTCCCCGGTTGTTCTGCCGGCGGCTCCATTTGCTGCTCCTCCGGCATCTCCACCCGCTGCTTTACTCCGCTGCGGTACCGGACAGCCGGATGGTCGTCGAGAACGATATCCGGTTCCCGCTTTACGTGATTCTGGCGGGCCAGTGCGTTTAACTTATCCATCATCTCGCTGCTCATGTGAAATAAGTCCTGCACGCCCCCCTTTCCCCGCTCCGCCACGGATGGATCGATGGTCACAGTCACGATCACCCGGCGGCTGTAACGGAGAAAAAGGTCCAGCAGGCGGTACTGGACCGGAGTAAAGCCCGTGTAGCCGTCCAGAGTGATCACACTGTCTTTGATCAGCCTCGATTCCGGCAGGTGCTTACAAAGCACATCCAGAATCTCCTCCGTCGTAATATAGCGGTCCTTGATATACTCCTTAAACGCCTTATAAATGACGGAAATATCCTCCAGCTTCTGGCGGAGCATGGGGCTAGTGGTCTCCGGGATCTTCGCGTCCAGCATTTCCGGCGTAATGCCGTACTGGTAAAGCTCTGAAAGCATGGATTTTAACTGGCCGATAAAGCCGTTCTGATTCAGATGGGACTGGTACAGCGGCAGTTCCTTCTGTTTACCTCCTGTCACCTTTCTCAAAATCATGGATTTTCCCATATCGTCCAGGACGTCTGGATTTACGATGGCAAGCTCCTCGAAAACTCGGTACGCCAGACGCTGGAAGCTGACAATATCAATATTCATCACACCATGGTTCGGATGCAGCGTCACAATCTCCTTCTGTGTCTGCATGGTAAACTGCTCCGGGACAATGGCAAAATACTTCGTGTCCGGATTCTCAATGGAATCCCTGATTAAATCGGTATACAGGCGGTGTGTCTTTCCGGAACCGGAACCGCCTGTTAATAACTGTATGGACATATCTTTCGTGTTGCTCCTTCCCTCTCAGGCCTTTCGCATTTTAGTGGCTATTTAACTACATTTTACTATATTTTGATGTACAAGTCCATCGTTTTTAGAACAACAGTTCTCTTTTGCCATCTATTCATAAACCGTCCCCAAGCAGAATACACTATATCAAAACCCGTTCGGAGGACCTTATTTTAATATGAGCTCTAAAACAAAAATTGTTGTACTGCGGATGAAAGAAATCATCTACACCGCCATCTTTGTCGGCCTCGGAATACTGTTAATCACCCTGTTTCTCATCATGTTCCGGCCGAAAAAAGATACCGTTCCCACTTCCGGAGAAGTGGCCACCTATGTGCCCGGAGTTTACTCTTCCGCGATCACGCTGAACAATCAGGATGTCAACGTACAGGTAACCGTGGATGCGGATAAAATTACATCGGTCACCCTCGTTCCCTTAAGCGAAGCGGTCACCACCATGTATCCGCTGATGCAGCCGGCCATGGACACTCTCTCGGAGCAGATTGTAAAAAATCAGTCCACCAAAAACATCTCCTACTCTGATGAGACACGCTACACATCCACAGTCCTCTTAAAAGCAGTCGACACGGCGCTGACCAAAGCCGAAATTGCAAAATAAGAATATGGTATGGGGATTGTGTTTTCTCTTTTCTCCCTGTATAATGAGATCAGAATACATAATTATTTTACAGTAAGAGGAACGGGATATGAGTCAGAAAAGCAGGACACAGAGTGTCATGGGGCAGAATCAAATTACAGAAGGAGTGATCTGGAAACAGCTTCTTCTGTTTTTCTTTCCAATTTTATTTGGAACATTCTTCCAGCAGCTCTATAACACCGCCGATGCCGTGATTGTAGGGCGGTTCGTTGGAAAGGAAGCGCTGGCAGCCGTAGGAGGTCCTACGGGAACCCTGATCAATCTTCTTGTGGGGTTCTTCGTAGGACTTTCTTCCGGTGCCACCGTAATTATCTCCCAGTTTTACGGTGCGAAACAGCCGGACCGGGTGAGCAGGGCGGTACATACGTCAATAGCATTTTCCATCGTGGGAGGCATTGTCCTCATGGTCATCGGTGTGGCAGGCGCGCCGTGGGCCTTATCCGCCATGGGAACACCGGATGATATATTAAATCACGCGGTTTTGTATATGCGAATCTATTTTCTGGGAGTCATCGGCAACCTGATCTATAACATGGGCGCCGGTATCCTGCGGGCGATCGGGGACTCGAAACGGCCGCTGTACTTCCTGATTGCCAGCTGTTTTACCAACATTGTACTGGATATCGTTTTCGTCGTCTTCCTGCATATGGGCGTCATGGGAGCCGCGCTGGCTACCATCATCTCCCAGCTGGTCAGCGCCGTACTGGTCATCATCGTGCTGATGAAGACAAAGGAGTCATACCATCTGATCCCCCGGTCTGTTCGGCTGGATCTGGACATGCTGAAGCGGATTATCCAGATCGGATTCCCCGCGGGTCTTCAGTCTGTCATGTACTCCGCCTCCAACGTGATTATCCAGTCCAGCGTCAATGCGCTCGGAACCGATACCATCGCCGCCTGGACCGCATACGGAAAGATCGACAGCGTGTTCTGGATGATCATTAACGCCTTCGGCATCTCCGTTACCACATTCGTTGGACAGAACTACGGCGCCGGGAAAAAGGACAGGGTTCACAAGGGCGTCCGCGTGTGTCTGGCCATGAGCTTTGCCGCCACCTTCCTGTTAAGCGTCCTGCTGTACTGTGGCGGCAGCTATATCTATCTGCTGTTTACCACGGACGCGGCGGTTATCGAAAAAGGAACCGAGATCTTGCAGTATCTGGTTCCGACCTTTTTCACCTACGTCTGCATCGAGATTTATTCCGGTTCTCTGCGAGGCGTCGGTGATTGCTGGATTCCCATGATTATCACCTGTCTGGGCGTCTGTGCACTCCGTGTCGTCTGGATCTGGGCTGCAGTACCGCTTCGTCCGACGATTCAGACCGTTATTTTCAGCTACCCGCTGACATGGGTCATCACTTCGATCCTGTTCTTCTTCTATTTTAACTGGTTTTCCAAGCTGAAGAAACACCACTGGTATGGGTTTCGAAGGCGGAACCGTTAGACCCCGCCTACTCCATCGGAGCACGGTAAAAGCCGCCGTAGAACTGCTGGGTCCGGAACATATTGACGATCACATGCTCATCCACCTCATGAAGCAGGGTGATGATATCCGCCACCTCGTAGGAAGACACCACGGTGTGAAGCAGGTACATGTGTTTTTTGCTGTATCCGCCCATTGCATCCACACAGGATATGCCGTGCCGGAAGATCTTTACATAAGCGTCCGTCATCTCCAGGCCTTTGGAGGTCGTAATCTGCAGTGTCACCCGCTCATAGCGGTGATGGAAGGTGGATACGATCATCGTGGACACAAACTGAAACAGAATCGAATATCCCGCGTAATCCCAGCCGAAGATAGCTCCGAAGATACATAAAAGCACCACATTTCCCACAAATACAGACGTCCAGATGGAATTTCCCGTCTTATTGGATACGTAGAGGGCGATAAAGTCCGTTCCGCCCGTGGAGGCATTGCCTCTCAGCGCCAGGACGATGCAGAAACCATACAGCACGCCTCCGTAGATCACATTCAGGATCACGTCTTCGAAGATCGGTGAGAAGTGAAATATTTTCAAAAATAAACTGGCCAGAAATACCTGGAGCAGCGAGAAAAATGTAAACCGCCGGCTGATACTCTTGCTGCAGGCCCAGGCCACCGGAATATTCAAAATCACCATGGCCAGGGAAGTTGACAGATTGATTCCGAACAGGGACGTCACGCGGTCAATCAGGATCGCAATTCCGGTAAATCCGCCGGACAGCAGCCCAGCCGGCCTTATGAACGCCTGAATAACAAATGTCTGAAGCAGCGCCGAACCGATGACCGCCACGGTCGTCATAAATGTCCGAAAATGCCTGTTCTTTCTTAACTTCCTCCACATAGTAAAAAACTCCTCTCCTTAAGTACGCATTAATGCTATTATATGTAAAATTCTCACTTCCATCAATACAAATTAAGACAACTTAAAAAATTTTATTCTAACTATTGATTTTTTTGCTCCTTTCGATTAAAATAGCGATATGGAGATATAGCTCAGCTGGGAGAGCATCTGCTTGACGTGTAGAAGGTCGCAGGTTCGAGCCCTGTTGTCTCCATGGCGAAACCGCCGGGAATCCTAAACGATTAGGTTCCGGCGGTTTTTTTCAATTTCTGAAGGCACATTGCCATTAGGCTCTGCGAACTTCACTGCAGGCACAATGAGGAGGTACCTATGGAAAGATTTAAGATGGTCGTCACGAAGATTCAGCATGAGACGAAACTGCCCAAAGAAAAATTTGATCAGATGCTGGATTATCTCGATTCCGACGATTACCGGGTTACACACGTTCATCTGGAAGATTTTACGATTATCGTTTTAATCGATAATGAAACCTATTTCAAAAAGCCAGAGAATCCTGAACAGAATATCATTTTCTTCGTACAGTTCATTTTTGAAAATCCCGATCTTTTCGCTTATGGGAATTCGTTTACGTATGATGGGATACGGTTTGCCGCTCTGATGTAGACATTCCTCTACCTTTTCACCGGTCTGATATACTTAAAATACTGTTCCGGATTGAAGTAAAAGTATGTGATTCTGCCCGGTGTGGCATCAAAGCTGTAGCCGGTGCCGGAATAATCAAAGGCCGCCATTGCCGCTTCAATCTTTTCCTCAACACTGCGGTTTTCCTGTTCATAATCGAAGGGACCGTGTTCAAAGACGACATACTCGGCTTCGGGGACATCAATGAGCAGCATCTGCGGCGGTATCTCACCTTTATAATCATAAGGCAGCCGTACGCCGTGACACTCAGTGCGCGGGATTCCCCAGTCGCAGAGTCTGCCTTCCGGGTCGTTAATATAGGCCATGATCTGACCGCTTTCACTGTTAGGTTCACTTCCGCCCTCATCGTCTAATTTTCCCTTAATGCTGTCGAGTAAACCGCAAATGGTTTCGTAATCCTGGCCCGGAATCAGATTCTGTTTCTGCCAGAAATCCCAGTATCCATTACTCTCATAATTTTTAATGTGCAGAAATTTGTGTGCGGGTATGGTTACAAAATAAATTTTAATATCATCGGTAGATTTCATCATGCCAATTTCTCCTAATCCTAATAAGTAGCGGTCGAAGGGGTTTATTTTTGTACGCAGAACAACTGGCTTCGGTTTTTTGCGGTATTCACTGGGCGTCATGCCATAAGTCCTTTTAAAGGCCCTGGTAAAGGCTTCATTTGACGAAAAACCATAATCCAGCGCAATATCCAAAAAGCTCTTATCACTGTCCCGGACCTCTTTTAGTGCAAAGGCTAATTTCCTCAGCCTTAAGTAATCCCGAAACTGCATACCCGATATCTCTTTAAATTTTCTCGTCGTATAGAATTCGGAATAACCGAGACTGCGGGAAAGAAAGCTCAATGTCAAAGCTTCATCGTTATAATTTTTAATGCATTTGTCAATTTCATCGACAAAGATTTGAATCTGTTTCTGCCACTCGTACATTCGTCTGTTCTCCTTGTTTCAACCACCCTGCCGTTATTATAAAGCCACGGAGCATTTCATGCTTGATTTTACTTGCTGTGATTCCCTGATCACAAACTTTCCATGGACCAGGAAAGAGTCCGGCAGGCTGGGCTCGCGCCGAAGCGCGGTCGCTTCAGCAGCCATATTTTCCTGGCGCACAGTGCGCCTCCTGCCCAGAGGGCTTTTTATGTAATAGGAGTATTTTTCTACTACAAAAAAAGAACTGCTTATCCCCCACAGAAAGCAGTTCTTCGTCACGATCTAAAACCGTCACATTATTAAGTTCTTATAATTCTGGCATCCCCATGCCTGAAATCATACACGCAAGGCACCCCTTTGTGCTTCTCACATGGACAATCATAACATCAATAATGGAAAAAGTCAATCATTTTAGTGTATTTCACCAAAAAAGGGCCGGGCTGGAAGAATCATTATCGCAATTTTTTCTACAATGTATGCAAAAACGTCTTTGTCATACGTACATGTTTTCATGAAACATATTTTCATCAAAAATGCGCATACTTTCTATATCGCTTATTCCCTTTCATTGCCGCTTAATCCGCGGACTACCAAAACAGTAAAAAAAGGAGACCATAATATGGACTTTTCCAGTAAGCTTTCTGATAACATGTCTTATCTGAAAGAAAAATTGAATGTGGACACGAATTTCGACGTAGTCTACCGAGTCATCCATGTGGGTGGGCGGGAGGCCTGTCTCTATTTTATAGATGGCTTCACCAAAGATGAGGTATGGCTCAAAATACTCCAGGCATTTTCGACGCTGAAGGAAGACTCCATGCCGGAAGACGCTCATGCATTTTCCAAGAAATACCTTCCCTACGGAGAGGTTGGACTGGTAAAGAGTGATTCCGAGATGATCGGCCAGCTCCTTATGGGCGTGTCGTGTCTGTTCATCGACGGGTATGACAGCTGCTTCACCATCGACTGCCGCACCTATCCGGCCCGCGGCGTGTCTGAGCCTGAAAAAGACAAGGTACTTCGCGGTTCCCGTGACGGGTTTGTGGAAACCCTTATTTTCAACACGGCCCTGATCCGCCGCCGAATCCGTGATCCAAAGCTCACCATGGAGATCACCAGCGCCGGGGAAAGCTCCCACACGGACATCGCCCTCTGCTACATGCAGGGCCGGATCGATGAAAATCTCCTCGCCATGATCAAAGACCGGATCAACAAGCTGGAGGTCGACGCTTTGACCATGAACCAGGAAAGCCTTGCAGAGTGCCTTTATCCACATAAATGGTACAATCCATTTCCGAAGTTTAAATTTTCCGAGCGTCCCGACACTGCGGCCGCCTCGATCCTGGAGGGAAACATCATCATTCTGGTAGATAACTCTCCTGCCGCCATGATTCTGCCTTCGTCTGTCTTCGACATTATTGAAGAAGCCGACGATTACTATTTCCCGCCGGTAACGGGATCATACCTGCGGCTTTCGCGTATGGCGATCTCTGTGCTGACACTTTATTTAACGCCGCTGTGGCTTCTGCTGATGCAGAATCCCAATGTCATCCCTTCCTGGCTGGAGTTCATTCAATTGTCAGAACCGCCTCATGTACCGCTCATCTTCCAGCTTCTCATACTGGAATTTGCCATCGACGGTCTAAGGCTGGCCGCTGTCAATACGCCCAGCATGCTGACCACACCGCTCAGTGTTATCGCCGGTATCGTCCTGGGTGAATACTCCGTAAAATCCGGCTGGTTTAACAGTGAAACCATGCTCTATATGGCCTTCGTCACCGTTGCAAACTACTCCCAGGCCAGCTTCGAGCTGGGCTATGCATTCAAATTCATGCGAATGATCCTTCTGGTGCTCACTGCCCTCTTTAATTACTGGGGATTTGCCATCGGAGTCATACTATCCGTCTGCGCTGTCGTATTTAACAAGACGATTGCGGGCAAGAGCTATATCTATCCGGTAATACCGTTTAACTGGAGTAAATTAAAGAAACGCTTCTTACGCGGCAGACTGCCTCATAAGGAGAAATAAGGAAGAAGTCTGGGAAATGAAACTGTTTCCCGGACTTCTCCCTTGTTATGGTTCTTTATTCCACGAAATCTTTTCTCATTGGTGTAAAGATATCCAGCAGCATGGTCTCTTCCAGCGCTACCACACCGTGCACCACATCCGGCTCAACGTAATAGCTGTCTCCTGTTACCAGAATCTTGTCTTCCTTGCCTTCCTCCTGAAATAACAGGGAACCGGATATAATATAACCGATCTGCTCATGAGGATGGCTGTGTTTTGCACCGATCGCTCCCTTTTCAAACTTCAGCTCCACATTCATTAAATTCTCGCTGTAGGCCAGTACCTTCCGCACAACACCGCCGCCTAAGTCTGTAAGCGGAACATTTTTGTTTTCTACATACATGATGTATTCCTCCTGTTTTTTGTAATTGTTGGTCTATGCACATTATAATTGGTTATCAGATTGCCGGATCTGCGATTCCGGAATTTTTATTGGATTTATAATTCCATATTATACTACAAAGTAAGCCCTTCCGTAAACAGGGAAAAGGGAGACACTTCAAAATTCATACCCTTTTCTTGTAAACACGGCAGGAATGTTTTATAATAAATAAGAAAATCATATCTCATTGAAAAGGAACCTACAAATGAAAATTATCGTAATCGACGGGCAGGGCGGCAAGATGGGACACGCCGTTATTGTCCAGTTAAAAAAGTCCCATCCGGAACTTGAAATAACCGCAATCGGAACCAACTCCATCGCCACCTCCTCCATGCTGAAAGCCGGTGCGGACGCCGGTGCAACCGGTGAAAACCCCGTGGTAGTGGCCAGCCGCAGCGCGGACATTATTATCGGGCCCATCGGCATCGTAATCCCGAACTCGCTGCTCGGCGAGATCACACCGGTCATGGCGGAAGCCATCGGCTCCAGCCAGGCTAAGAAAATCCTGATTCCGGTGAACAAATGCAATCACTACGTGGTTGGCTGTGAGGAGCTGCCGCTGAGCGTGTACATCGGACAGGTAGTAGCGCAGGTGGAGCTTCTGACGGGAAAATAAGCAGCTCGGCAATTAATTCCTACAAATGGCGGCGGCCTGACAGATCATAACATCTGCCAGGCCGCCGCTATTTGCGTAATAACACATTTCATATCGTAATCTTTACTTCTCTTCTTCCCTCTTCTTGCTGCTCAGCGCTGTAAATGCTGCCAGCAGGAATCCAGACAGCAGTGCTGCTAATCCTGCGTGTGCACCTGCACGATCACCGGTCTTCGGAAGACCTGCAAGCGGTACATTGCCGTCATCAATCAGTATTAAGTTATCAGACGAACTGCTTTCCGGTAAGTTTGCCAACGGTACGTCACCCGGTTCAATCGTTACTGTTCCCGGATCAGTTCCAGGTCCCCCCGGCACGTATGGCTTATCAGGATTCGGAGTATTGCCGCCTCCGCCTCCGCCGCCTCCGTTGCTGCCTGAGGTTACTCTAAGGGTGCCTGCTAAATAGGTGATATTATAGTTGGAAGTAACTTCTGCATTATCTGCCATGATCACTGCATCACTGGCTATATTCTCGCTGCTGCCAACTGAGGTCTGTGAACCTGTCACTTTAACTGCCGTCAGTGTCTGGCCGTCTGCAAGCGTTCCGTCTGTGATCGATGCGGTCGGTGCGGTTAATTCTGTTCCGTTGTATTTTCTTTCCGCGCTGGCTGCTGTAATGGATAATGCACGTTTCTGAATGACTACAATACCTGTTACAACGGCTGTGTCGTGATAATTCGGATTGACAGCCTTCACATAGACGGTGTGGTTGCCCGCTTCTGTAAAGACAGGCACTGTCTCACTAAAGTTCTGATTATCCACGGAGTAAAGAATCGTAGAGCCTTCCTTCAGTGCGGTTACTTCTCTCAGTCCATGTGTCTTTCCATCATACGTTACGGTTTCTCCGGTTACATTAACGGTATTCGTATTTAATGCAATGATATCCAGCTTACCGTTCTTCACCTCTACCTTATAGTTGGAATTATCGCTGTAGCTTGCAGTCAGTGTAATGTCAGCGCCAACCGCCTCTTTGTTCTTATCCGCGTCAAGTCTGTGGTAAACTACAGTCCCTAAATCTCCGTCGGATATCAATCCCTGTATCTGACCCGTAAATAATGGGTCAATGTCACTATAAGATTTGGATTTGTTATCTACAACAATGGTTGCCGGCCTTGCTGTTATGCGAATCGTTACATCTTCAGCCGTTAAGTCCTCATAACCGTTTTTCGTCGCCTTCACAGATACCGTTACGGTTCCATCTGCTACATTGGTAACGCTTGGTGCTTCGGTACTCCATTCACCGTTTCCAGCCTTATAATAAATCGTGTAACCAGGTGCATGCTCAAGCTTAGCGGCTGCCTCGTGGGCGGCTCCGTCATAGGTCCAGCTTCCTCCTGCTGCTGTCAGCACTGCGTCTTCAAGGAACGCGGTCTTAATGGCAAAGTCTCCCTTCACTACGGTTACAATGTAATTGCTGTTTGACTCATAATCTGCTGTCAGTACCTTCGGATAGGTTCCTACTGTCTCTTCTGTGTTGGTTCTTCTGTACGTAATGGTTCCAAGGTCTCCGGATGCCACAAGGTTTGCTGCCGTTCCGGTAAACTCCGGATCCTGCTCATCAAAGTACTTCTCCGCATGATCCACTGTGATGACTGCTTCCCTTGGTGTAATCTTAAGGGTTACATCCTCTGTCGTTAAATCTGCATAGCCGCTTCTCACAGCCTTCACAGATACGGTGACAGTTCCTTCCAGTACATTGGTGACGCTCGGGGCCTCGGTGGTCCACTCGCCATTGCCTGCTTTGTAGTATACTGTGTAGCCGTCTGCGTTCGTTACATTTCCGGAGGCCGCGTGGGCTGCTCCGTCATAGATCCAGCTTCCGCCGGCTGCTTCCAGCTTTGCATCTTTTATGGATGCGGTCCTGATTTCGAAGTCTCCGTTTACTACATTTACAATATAGTTGCTGTTTGCCATGTAGTCCGCGGTCAGTACTTCCGGATAGGTTCCTACTGCTTCGTCTGCGTTTGTTCTTCTGTAGGTTACGGTTCCGAGATCCCCTGCTTTTACCAGGTTCTCTTCTGTTCCCGTAAATGCCGGGTCAGATTCATCGAAGAACTTCTCCGCGTCATGTACCCGGATCGTTGCGGTTCTGGCTGTGATCTGGATTGTTGTCTCATTGGATACCAGGGTCTCATAACCTTCACGGGTACCTCTTGCGATCACAGTTACGGTTCCATCTGCTACATTGGTGACTCCCGGTACAGTCTCAGACCAGGTATTTCCTCCATCCGTACTGTATTCGATCTTATACTTCTTCAGTGCTGCCAGAACGGAATCGATGACATCCAGTTTTACTCTGTGCTCATCTCCGTCATATACCCAGCTTCCTCCGACAATCTTAAGATCTGCCTCCGGGTCCTTCGCTTCTTTAATCTTAAAGTCGCCGCGTTTTACGGTTACTTCGTAGTTTGTGTTGTCTGTGTAAACTGCATCCAGTACATTCTCATACGTTCCCACACCTGCCGCGTCATTGGTTCTCACATAGGTTATCGTTCCGAGATCGCCGTCTGCTACCAGTTTTGTTACGGTTCCGGTAAATGCCGGATCTGCCTCGTTAAAGAACTTCTCCGCATTGTTTACCGTGATCGTTGCCGGCTTCTTTGTAATCTGAATGGTTACGTCTTCAGCCGTTAAATCTGTATATCCGGTTTTCGTTGCCTTGACGGATACGGTTACGATCCCTTCTGCCACGTTGGTGACGCTCGGTGCTGTAGTGGTCCATTCGCCGTCTCCAGCCTTGTAATATACGGTATAGCCGTCTGCGTTCTTAAGAGATGCTGTCGCCGCATGTGCCGCTCCATCGTATACCCAGCTTCCGCCGTCTGCCGTCACTTTGGCATCCTTCATGGTCGCTGTCTTGATTTCAAACGTTCCCCTGTGCTCGGTTACATTGTAGTTCGGATTTTCTATATAGGCTGCTGCCAGTACTTCCGGATAAATGCCGACTGCCTCGTCTTTATTTGTTCTGATGTAGGTCAGTCCTTCTAAATCACCTTCCTTTACAAGTCCTGTCACGGTTCCTGTAAACTTCGGATCTGCTTCATCAAAGAACTTCTCTGCATCATCTACGACAATAGCTGCGTCTTTTGGAATAATCTCCAGAGTAACCGCGTCAGCTGTCAGTTCTTCGTAACCCGTTCTTGTTGCCTTAACGGATACTGTCACGGTTCCGTCCAGTACATTGGTTACACTCGGGGCCTCTGTAGTCCACTCGCCGTCTCCGACTTTGTAGTATACAGTGTAACCGTCTGCGTTCACAACTCTTCCGGCTGCTGCATGGGCCTCGCCATCGTAGATCCAGATTCCGCCGGCCGCGGTCAATTCTGCGCCGCTGATCGAGGCGGTCTTAATTGTAAAGTCGCCATTTACCACTGTCACGTGATAGTTACTGTTCGCAACGTAGTCTGCAGTCAGTACATCGGGATACGTTCTTACTTCTTCTGCCGTGTTGGTCCTGCGGTAGGTAACAGTTCCCAAATCCTCTTCTTTGACCAGATTATTTTTGGTTCCTGTAAATACCGGATCTTTTTCATCAAAGAACTTCTCCGCGTCATCGACGACAATGGTCGCCTCTCTTGGTGTAATTTCAAGTGTGACGTCTTCCGTATTTAAATCTTCGTAGCCGGTCTTTACTGCCATGACAGATACGGTTACTTTTCCATCCGAGACATTTGTAACACTCGGTACTTCCGTACTCCAGGCGCCGCCTTCTGTCTTATAGTAAATGGTGTATCCATCTGCATTTTCGACAATGGCTTCTGCCCTGTGGGCATTTCCATCGTATACCCAGCTTCCGCCGGCCGCTGTCAAGGCTGCCCCCGTGATAGCTGCTGTCTTAATCTGGAAATCACCCTTCTGAACAATCACTTTGTAGTTGCTGTTAGCTGTAAACTCCGCAGTCAGGACTTCTTTATAGATTCCCACCGCTTCCTCTGCATTTGTTCTCTTATAGCTTACGGTTCCAAGATCGCTCTCATTTACAAGATCTGTTACAGTTCCTGTAAATGCCGGATCCTGTTCATCAAAGAACTTCTCTGCATTGTCTACCGTGATCGTTGCTGTCTTTGGTGTGATCTGCAGGGTTACATCGTCAGTCGTCAGGTCTTCATAACCTGTTTTCGTTGCTTTTACAGATACGGTTACGAGTCCTTCCGATACGTTGGTTACATTCGGAGCCACTGTACTCCATTCGCCGTTTCCAGCCTTATAATAAATTGTATAGCCAGGAGCATTCATCAGTTTGGCTGTCGCTGCATGGGCTGCTCCATCGTAGGTCCAGCTTCCACCGGCTGCTGCCAGTTCCGCATCCTCAATGAAAGCGGTCTTAATAGCAAAGTCTCCCTTCACTACGGTTACAATGTAGTTGCTGTTTGACTCGTAATCTGCTGTCAGTACCTTCGGATAGGTTCCTACTGCCTCTTCTGTGTTGGTTCTTCTGTAGGTAATGGTTCCCAGATCTCCGGACGCCACAAGGTTTGCTGCCGTTCCGGTAAACTCCGGATCCTGCTCATCAAAGTACTTCTCCGCATGATCCACTGTGATGACTGCTTCCCTTGGTGTAATCTTAAGGGTTACATCCTCTGTCGTTAAATCTGCATAGCCGCTTCTCACAGCCTTCACAGATACGGTGACAGTTCCTTCCAGTACATTGGTGACGCTCGGGGCCTCGGTGGTCCACTCGCCATTGCCTGCTTTGTAGTATACTGTGTAGCCGTCTGCGTTCGTTACATTTCCGGAGGCCGCGTGGGCTGCTCCGTCATAGATCCAGCTTCCGCCGGCTGCTTCCAGCTTTGCATCTTTTATGGATGCGGTCCTGATTTCGAAGTCTCCGTTTACTACATTTACAATATAGTTGCTGTTTGCCATGTAGTCCGCGGTCAGTACTTCCGGATAGGTTCCTACTGCTTCGTCTGCGTTTGTTCTTCTGTAGGTTACGGTTCCGAGATCCCCTGCTTTTACCAGGTTCTCTTCTGTTCCCGTAAATGCCGGGTCAGATTCATCGAAGAACTTCTCCGCGTCATGTACCCGGATCGTTGCGGTTCTGGCTGTGATCTGGATTGTTGTCTCATTGGATACCAGGGTCTCATAACCTTCACGGGTACCTCTTGCGATCACAGTTACGGTTCCATCTGCTACATTGGTGACTCCCGGTACAGTCTCAGACCAGGTATTTCCTCCATCCGTACTGTATTCGATCTTATACTTCTTCAGTGCTGCCAGAACGGAATCGATGACATCCAGTTTTACTCTGTGCTCATCTCCGTCATATACCCAGCTTCCTCCGACAATCTTAAGATCTGCCTCCGGGTCCTTCGCTTCTTTAATCTTAAAGTCGCCGCGTTTTACGGTTACTTCGTAGTTTGTGTTGTCTGTGTAAACTGCATCCAGTACATTCTCATACGTTCCCACACCTGCCGCGTCATTGGTTCTCACATAGGTTATCGTTCCGAGATCGCCGTCTGCTACCAGTTTTGTTACGGTTCCGGTAAATGCCGGATCTGCCTCGTTAAAGAACTTCTCCGCATTGTTTACCGTGATCGTTGCCGGCTTCTTTGTAATCTGAATGGTTACGTCTTCAGCCGTTAAATCTGTATATCCGGTTTTCGTTGCCTTGACGGATACGGTTACGATCCCTTCTGCCACGTTGGTGACGCTCGGTGCTGTAGTGGTCCATTCGCCGTCTCCAGCCTTGTAATATACGGTATAGCCGTCTGCGTTCTTAAGAGATGCTGTCGCCGCATGTGCCGCTCCATCGTATACCCAGCTTCCGCCGTCTGCCGTCACTTTGGCATCCTTCATGGTCGCTGTCTTGATTTCAAACGTTCCCCTGTGCTCGGTTACATTGTAGTTCGGATTTTCTATATAGGCTGCTGCCAGTACTTCCGGATAAATGCCGACTGCCTCGTCTTTATTTGTTCTGATGTAGGTCAGTCCTTCTAAATCACCTTCCTTTACAAGTCCTGTCACGGTTCCTGTAAACTTCGGATCTGCTTCATCAAAGAACTTCTCTGCATCATCTACGACAATAGCTGCGTCTTTTGGAATAATCTCCAGAGTAACCGCGTCAGCTGTCAGTTCTTCGTAACCCGTTCTTGTTGCCTTAACGGATACTGTCACGGTTCCGTCCAGTACATTGGTTACACTCGGGGCCTCTGTAGTCCACTCGCCGTCTCCGACTTTGTAGTATACAGTGTAGCCGTCTGCGTTCTCAACTCTTCCGGCTGCCGCATGGGCCTCGCCATCGTAGATCCAGCTTCCGCCGGCCGCGGTTAATTTCGCACCTGCGATAGAAGCAGTTTTAATCGTAAAATCTGCATTTACTACGGTTACTTTATAGTTGTCGTTGGCGGTATAATCTGCCGTCAATACCTCTTCATAGGTTCCTACTTCCTCGTCATCGTTGGTTCTACGGTAAGTAACCGTTCCCAGATCTCCCGCCTTTACCAGATTAGTCTCTGTTCCTGTAAATGACGGATCTTTTTCGTCGTAGAATTTTTCTGCATCATTTACAGTGATAGTCGCGTCTCTTGGTGTAATGACGAGTTTGACATCTTCTGTCACAAGATCCACGTAGCCGGTTCTCGTTGCCTTCACAGATACTGTCAATTCGCCTTCTGATACATTGGTAACACCTGGTATTTCCGTCGTCCATTCACCATCTCCTACACGATAATAGATGGTATAGTTATCCGCATTTGTAAGTTCTGCGTTGGCGTAATGCGTTTTTCCATCATACGTCCAGCTTCCGCCGGCTGCGCTTAGAGAAGCACCTTCCAAAGTCGCTGTCTTGATTTCAAAATCGCCCTTTTTAATGGTCACTTCATAGTTACCATTTGAAGTATAGTTTGCTGTCAGTACTTCGTTGTATATACCAACTGCTTCTTCCGTATTTTCTCTGGTGTACGTTACCGTACCAAGGTCTTCCTGGTTTACTAACGCTGACACGGTTCCTTCGAATTTTGGATCCGGCTCATCAAAGAACTTCTCTGCATTCTTTACCTGGATGTTGACTTTCTTCGGCAGTATTTTGAGCGTTACATCCTCTGCCTCCAGGGCTTCGTATCCATGGCGTTCTGCTTTAACCGATACTGTTACAAGCCCATCTGCTACGTTTGTCACACTCGGTGCTTCTGTAGTCCAGTCGCCGTTTCCGGTCTTATAATAGATTGTATAGCCGGGTGCATGTTCCAATACAGCTGTGGCGGCATGTGCATTTCCATCATAAGTCCACTCTCCGCCTTTCGCAGTCAGCACTGCGCCTTCGAGTGATGCGCTCTTAATTTCGAAATCGCCATTTTCTATCTTTACTGTATAGTTCTCGTTTGAAGTATAGTTTGCAGTTAATACGTCCTGATATACGCCTACTTCTTCATCGTTATTGGTTCTGCTGTAAATTACGTTTCCAAGATCTCCTGCTTTTACAAGTCCGTTTATCTTTCCTGTAAATGCCGGATCCGGGTCATTATAGAACTTTTCTGCATTGTCAACAACAATCGTTACCGGCGCCGGCGTAATTAAAATCGTAACTTCATTCGATTTCAGCGTTTCATAACCTTCGCGAGTACCTCTTGCAATAACGGTAAGTGTTCCGTCGGATACATTGGTCACTCCCGGTACATTTTTAGACCAGGTCTGGCCTCCGTCCGTACTGTATTCAATCGTATATCTCTTCAGTGCAGCCAGTGCAGAATCTATGACATTCAGCTTTACTTTATGCTCTTTTCCGTCATACGGCCAGCTGCCTCCGGCGATCTTTAAGTCCGCCTCAGGATCCTTTGCCGGATTAATTTTGAAATCACCTGGATTTACAGTTACCTTATAATTGGTGTTTACTGTGTATTCTGGAATCAGGACTTTATTATACGTTCCCACGCTCTCGGTATCATTCGATCGTTTATAAGTAACCGTTCCAAGATCTGTACTATTTACAAGTCCCTGTACGGTTCCCTCAAAGGTTGGATCGCTTTCTCCAAAGGTCTTTTCTGCATTTTTTACTGTAATTGTTGCTGGCTTCGGTGTTATCTGCAGCGTGACATTCTCAGTCCCCAGGTCTACATAGCCATGTTTCGTTGCTTTTACAGATACCGTTACAATACCTTCTGATACCGCTGTTACACTCGGCGGGTTTACTGTCCAGTCACCGTCATTCACTTTGTAATATACGGTATAGCCATCCGCCTTATTAAGAGTTGCTGCTGCGTAATGTGCATTTCCATCGTATTCCCAGCTGCCGCCCTTAGCCGATAAAGACGCTCCCGGCATCGTAGCTACCTTGATTTCAAAGTCGCCTCTGTGCTCTGTTACAGTATAGTTTTTATTTGCTTTATACTTTGCAGCGAGTACTTCCTTGTAAACATCGACTTCCTCAGCCTCATTTATTCTCACAAATGATACGGTGCCAAGGTCTGTTTCGTTTACGAGGCCTTCTACTTTACCGGTGAACTTCGGGTCCAGGGAACCATAGGCCTTTGAACTGTTATCTACCGTAATTGTCACTTCTTTTGGTTTAATTGTCAAAGTTCCCGGTTCTTTTGTAATCGTGTATTCATGTGTTACATCGACACCCGATTCATTTACAACTTTTACACTACCTGTAATGGTGATTGGATAGCCATCTTCCTTAACATCACGTCCGGAACCACTGGCTTTTATGTTAGTAATTCTGTGACCTGCTTTTAAACCAGTCGATTCGTATCCTGTTTCCGATGCATACTGCATTTCACCATTATAAACTTTTTCTGTATCGGCTGCTTTGATGGTCAGCGCCTGTTTTTTCTGCCACTGTGCGTATACAGTAATGTTATCTGTAACGATCGTGTTGGAAGTGAACGCGCTGCCAGAGCCATCCATTGCTGTATTCCAGCCAAGGAAATTGTGATCCTCTCTTGCTGCGGTTGCTATCTGGCCGCCTAAAGCGGTATCCTTTGGCACGGTCACGCTGCTAACGCTTGGTGTGCCTCCGTTGCCGTGAAAGGTTACTGTGACATCTTTGATTTCCTGATAGCCATAGTACAGATTAACAGCCTTCTTGGCAGGGCTAAGCTCTACATTTGAAGGATTCGCACTTCCATCCTTAGATGCACTTGCCGCTACATACTGATATTTGATACCATTGTACTCAATGGTCGATGGTGCATTCACGGTATAGCTGCCAAACTCCTGAGGTGCATCCCCGTAAAGTTTGGTTCCCAGCTGCTGGCGGCGCGCGAAATCAATCGCTTCGCCGGTTCCGTTGATTGTAATACCGTCTTCATTAACCAGGTAATAGTTTAATGTGATGGTGCCAACATCTCCAACTGCCAGGTTGGGGCTCGGTATATACTGAGTCTGGGACTGTTCATTTGGATCCGTGTAATCTACTTTTGCTTCTTTGTTGGTATCCGGTGCAGTGCCGCCTTGTACTGTATCCTTTACTTTAATATAGATAGTAAGGGTTTCCTTATTGGCGGAAATATTACCGAAATCCCATGTAACCGTCTTATTATCGGAACTCTTGCTTACGGTGCCTGTGCTTGCTTCATACCACATGCCATCGTTGTAATCCGTTGCAATCTCAAACGCTTCTGTGTTGATGACGTCTGTAATTGCCGCTTCTGTTCCGGCGATTTTGATGGAGCTGGCGATGGCGTTGTAGATGCCTACCAGATCGCTTGTATTAACTATATTTTTAGCATATGTTGATGCAGGATCGGAAGCTAATGGGACAATGAAATCAGTAAAATTATCAGAGCCAATATTTAACCCAATAGAATAAATGGTTACACCGTTATTTTTAAGTTCTGATGCTACTTCTTGACCGTCATAATAATCATAATAAGTGTTCAGCCAATCAAAAACCCACTCACCATTAGGTTCTCCATCACTCATGAATACAATATATGCTGGTCTGGAGCTATCCCTACGATTATTAATAACGCTCTGAGCTGTTTGTAATGCTTTATCATAGTCTGTTCCGCCTTTATCTTTCATTTGGGAATCCAAAACATATGATTTAAAATAATTTGTTGCTGAATAATTTTTTTTATTTACCGTAATTTTGTCATCAACCTTTAAAAAAGTCTCTGATCCATTATTTATACCAGGATAAGCCTTTGCCGAGCTGTCAAAATCAACAATAGCAATTCTATCGTCAGATACAACCCCATCTTTATTCTGATATAAATTATCTATGAACCCTTTAGCTGCATTCTTAGCTGTTGACCATTTTTCTCCCTCCATACTGCCGGAACTGTCAATAACTAAAACTACATCACTGCCTCGTCTAATTGGGTTTCCATATATCGTAAAATCAATCTTGCCAATGCCATTCGCTTCATCTACCCACTCTGCTGTTTTCGTTGGAAATACCTTACCAGGTGTAGTATTATCATCTGCTTTTGCCGATCGAAAATAGCTTCTGGGGATTGCGCCTGTAATTGTCACCTCATCTTCTGTTTTTTCTTCAGTTATTGCATTATAATATAAATCTACTCTGTTCTCAGTCTGACTGCTTATAACAATATTATCCTGACTGCTCCCCGCATAGGTAAGAAAATCTTTATCCCATGCATAATCCGCTGGATTAATCACATCCCCTTCCTTCAGACCTCTAATCACTTCATCCTCTGATATATCTTTATCATTATAAAATGCATTATGATGAATCGTAAGAGTTAATCCTTCTGCTGCTTCAACAGATATCCCCATTTTATTAAGGGTCGTTACATATGCTTTCGCATAACTTTCTTCATTGAGTAATACATGGCCATAGGTCTTGCCTTCGATTTTCTCTGAAGGTTTATTCTCTTCATGATCGGCATGATCACCTTTATCCGCATTACTTCCTGTGCTTACTGAAACCGGATTATCGGCAGGCGTATTTGCTTCTGTATCCTCTTTCGGACTATCTGCTTTCGGAACCTCTTCCTCTACAATTGATACGTCTGATTCTTCTGAAGTCGGCTCAATTGCAGTTGTCAATACGTAGGTGTTGTTTCTTATTATAGACGCGGTTTCATTTCCTGTATCTGCCGCCTCTGGTTCCTGTGCCGGTGCTTCTGGTTCCGGTTCCTGTGCCGGTGCTTCTGTATCTGGTTCCTGCACTTCCGGCGCCTGTGTTGCCGCATCAGTTTCCGGTGCCTGTGTCTCTGGCTCCTGCACTGGGGCCTGTGTTTCCGGTTCCTGTACCGGGGCCTGTGTTGGTTTTTCGGTTTCTGCCTGCGTAGGAGCCTCTGTCTTTGGCTCTTCTGCCGGTGCTGTTGTTTCCGGTTCCTGCGTAGGTACCTCCGTCTCCGGTTCCTGCATCGATTCTTCCGGTTCCTGTGCCGGTGCCTCAGTCTCCGGCTCCTTCGTTTCTTCTACGCTTCCGGTTTCCCCACTGGGTACAGTGGATTCTTCCGGGGTTTGTGCCGGCTTATCGCCTTCTATTGCATTTCCATTCTCATCGAGTACCGGCTTTTCGGTTTCTGCCAAAGAAGAATTTCCTTTAACCGTAACCTTATCCGTTACATAATCATCAATTCTGGAACGAAATGCAATTTTGGATTCAGAGTCATTGATATAAAGGAAAATAATTTCTTCCTCACCAGTTATCTGATATCCTTCTGTTTCACCTTTTACTCGGATAAACATCCGGAGATTCGCTCCGTCTGCGTTTTCCTCTTCGTCCAGGTCATAAGAAGGGGCGATTTCATATACTGTGCCATTTGTAAATAGCTTCTGATACTCTTTCGCTGTACTTCCTGTCTCCTCGATTCCGAGATCCTCGTAAGTAAAGGTACTGCCACTATCAATAGCAGCCTGAGCGGATTCCACAATATCTTCTCCGCTCATGACAAAGGTAGCTTTTTCTGTTTCCAGTGCATTTGATACATCTGCCAGTGACACCGTATTCACGGAGGTCATGGTCAGAACAAATGCCAGGAACGCGGCAAGCCCTCGTCTGAACTTTTTTCTAAGTCCTTTCATACTTTCTCTCCTTCCTTACCCTTCCATCCGGGCTTTTTCTCTATTATTAGTTGTTGTAAATCTATCTTCAAACTCACTCTCTTCCTTACCGCTTTCTAATGCTGAAGCTATCAACATGATCATCTCCAAAAAGCTTCTGAAAGCCTGTTTCTCACCGGTTTCACGCCAGTAAATTACTCCCTGCCAGGTTGAGTGTTCCCTGAACAGGATCTTGATCAGGAAGGTCGCTTCCTTCCCGCCTAAACGATAAGAATCCCAGGTTTCCTCTGAAATAATTTTTCCTTCCAGAGATTTTCCGGAATCATTTTCTCCAACGCCTGCTTCAAACAGACGTACCATAGCATCAGCCAGACCAATGGTTCCTTTAAATCGCTCCAGATGATTGATAAAAGCGTTTTGTACTCTTCCTGTCACCAATCCCTTTTCGCAGGAATTAATCGCAATCTGGCAGATTTTTGTGACCCTCGTTCCTCTCTCCTTCGATTGACCGGTAAAGATTCGATCAATCATCTGAAGCATCTGCAAAAGACTTTCGAAGCTTTCTGTCTGTTCACCTTCCAGCCAGGTAATGTCTCCCTGCCAACTGGCATTATAGCGAAATTTCACATAAATCTGAAACGTCGCCAGTCTGCCATTCTGATACCGGTTGCATTCCCGTATTACCGGTTCCGGATACTCTATTCCTGTAAATCGCCTCAGTTCCATAGCCTGTTTGGGACATGACATGCTGTCAAAAATACGATTCATTTGAATTATCATTTCAAGGAAATTATCATATCGGATTCCCGGAGTTTTTCCCGCATGATAGATAACTCCCTTCATACATCGATCTTCGTATTTATCTACGGAAATGGTAAAATAGCGATATGAATTATGAATCATGCTCATTTTTGCTATCGACAATTTATTCACCTTCCTATAATTTATTTTATTATACAGTTATTTTGATTTTTTAAATTTATTTTATTTCCATATCTTACAAAAACATTAATTATAAAAGCATTATACAGCGCCATGGTCACAAAACGGTTACATTTCAAGATTTTTCCATAATTTATTTTTGCTTTTTTGCTTTTTTTAATGCCAGGTTGGCTGTTTTAAAACTCATAAAATAAATTATATGTACTATTTCTTACTTTTCGCTATTTTTTTAGCATTCACATCATGGATGCAGCCTTTAGTCTATACAATATTGTCTTTATCTTTTAATCTGTATTTTCTATTCACCCCCTATATTTTTTAATTTTTGTTGTTTGATGCGCCCTATATTGTGTTATATATCGTGATTTTCATAACTTTTCGTTACATAAGCGAAAATAAGGTCATAAATTTACTTCACGAAAAAATTTAGGCGGACAAAACTTTGCCTAAAAGAAAGAATAACGAAATACTTAAGATGGCAGAAATTAGAGACTTAGTTATAGCGTAAAAATATAAAAATCCACTTATTTTTAATAGAATATTTGATTTTTTTAAAAGATTCTCGACATAAAAGGCGAAGGCCTGACAGATTATTACTTCTGCCAGGCCTTCGCCTTTTTAATCTTTTTTATTGTAAAGCTTTACTTCTCTTCTTCCCTCTTCTTGCTGCTCAGCACGGTAAACGCTGCCAGCAGGAATCCGGAAAGCAGTGCTGCCAATCCTGCGTGTGCTCCTGTGCGGTCACCGGTTTTAGGAAGACCGGCAAGCGGTACATTGCCATCATCGATCAGGATTAAATTATCTGCCGGGCCGCTTTCAGGCAGATTCGCCAAAGGTACATCTCCCGGCTCAACAGTTACGGTTTCACCTGGACCTCCTGGAACGTATGGACGATCTGGGTTCGGGGTATTGCCGCCTCCGCTGTTTCCGCCGTCACTGCTGCCCGTATACTTCCACTGTGCCACATACACTGCGTTTTCTGTTACGTTCTCTGCAACAACCGGTTTCCAGCCATTGAATACGTATTTTCCTCTGATATCCATTGTGCCTGTAAATTCCGGCGTCTTATCGCCGTAAGATATTCCGCCAATCACCTGCTCTGTAAAGAATTCGTGATCTCCCGGCTGATAAGTTACTGTAAACTGCTGTTTAAAGTAGAGTTTTAATACCAGGCTATTGTCTCCCTTAACAATCCCGCTTTCTACATTTGATGCCGTCGTATCATATACATATCCTGCCTTCACTTTGTCACTGTCTGCAACAGATACGGCTGCATCGGTCTTGCCCGTTCTGATTTCATAGTTATCTGTAGATGCAGGATACCTGCCCTGGGATTCGTAGTAGTATTCCACTCTGTAAGTTGTATCATCTTTTGCATTAAAATGTGCTGTGAAAATGGAATCTGTCGTAAAACCGGCTTTCCTGATATCTGCTTCAGCCGCAAATGTGCTTACCGGCTCACCATCAACGGTTCCCACTTCACTGGAGGTCCAGTTCAGGAATCTGTATCCGCTGTCCGCCGATGCTGTCACCAACGCCTCCGGATACGCCGGATTTGTCGTACTGAAGCTGCCATCTGCCTCTTTCTCCCTTGTAACTACTTCTTCCAGGCGTCCTTCCACCTTACCATTTGCAGATGCAGTATAAGTAAAGGTTATCTGGTACTTATCCGGAATCTGGTCCGGCTTATTGGGATCCGGTCCAGCGCCTTTTTCGTCAAGGGCGTAGTAGATGTTGACAACGTTATCCTCTGCATTTTCTGATACTACTTTATCTTTTCCGACGATTTTGTCTAAAACATAGTGCTTCCCATCTGCCCGGTTCATTTCGTCCGGAATCGTAATATCCTGCAGGATCAAATCCCCAAAGACTGCAGAATTACTTTTTACTGTTTCAGAAGGAGCTAAAACATCATCGTAATAGTAATTTATTTCTTTATACAAATCTTTTTTAATAATCCAATTCGCGTAAACTGTAATATCAGATACTAACACAACATTCTCGGTAAATTCAATCCCGGCTCCGTTTTCTTCTGTATACCAGCCTCCAAAGGTATAGCCAGGACGGCTCGTTTTTCCGAGCTCTTTTCCTGCATCTGTAAAACTCTGTCCGCTCAGAACCGTTTCTGTTGTATTCGGTAATACTGCTGCTGCATCATTCGCTGCTTTATCATAGGTCAGCATAACCGAATCATTAGGGATCCACTTTGCAAATACAATCATACTGCCAGCAATTACCGTATCTGCAGTAAACTGTTCTCCGCTTCCATTTCTACCTGTATACCAGCCTCCAAATGTATATCCGGGGCGGCTGGTGCTTCCAAGCTGTTTTCCGGCATTGACCAGACTCTGACCACTCAGGACTGTCTCTGTAGTATTCGGAACTACCGCTGCCGCATCTGCTGCATCCTTATCATAGGTCAGTGTTGCTTCTGCATTTGGAACCCACTTCGCGTAGACTGTCATGCTTTCTTCGATTACGGATATTTCATTAAATAAATCTCCATTTCCGTTTTCAGCTGTGTACCAGCCTCCGAAGGTGTATCCGGGGCGGTTCGTACTTCCGAGCACCTTTCCAGCATTGGAAAGACTCTGGCCGCTCAGAACGGTCTCTTTTGCATTCGGCATTACCTCTGCCGCATCCTTTGCTGCCTTATCATAAGTCAGGGTTACTTTTACATTCGGAGTCCATTTTGCATAAACAACCATATTTTCTTCAATTGCAAATGTCTCATTAAACCGAACTCCGGCTCCGTTTTCTTCTGTATACCAGCCATCAAATGTATAGCCAGGACGGCTTGTGCTTCCAATTACTCTGCCTGCCTGGGCAAGACTCTGACCGCTCAGGACTACCTCTGCTGTGTTCGGGACTACCTCTGCTGCATCGATTGCTGCCTTATCATACGTCAGCGTTACTTCTGCATTTGGAATCCATTTTGCATAGACCGTCATACTTACTTCGATTACAAATGTTTCATTAAACGAAGATCCTTCTCCATTTTTCTCCGTATACCAGCCTCCAAAGGTATAGCCAGGACGGCTCGTGATTCCAAGTTTTTTTCCTGCATTGGTAAGACTCTGTCCGCTCAGGACTGTCTCTGTCGTATTCGGCATTACTTCTGCTGCGTCTGCAGCTGCCTTATCATACGTCAGCGTTACGGTATTATTGGCAGTCCATCTTGCATAGACCGTCATGCTTTCCGTAATCTTATCCTCCTGGGTAAATCGTCTTCCTCCATCCGTGTTCGTATACCAGCCCGCGAAGGTATATCCTGGACGGCTCGTTCTTCCGAGCTCTCTTCCTGCATCTGTAAGACTCTGACCGCTCAGGACTGTCTCTTCGGCGTTTGGTTCTACCGTTGCCGCATCTGCTGCATTCTTATCATACGTCAGCGTTACTTCGGCATTCGCTGTCCATTTCGCATAGACCTTCATGTTTTCTTTGATCGCAAACGCTTCATCAAACGGCTGGCCGCCTCCATTCACTTCTGTATACCAGCCTCCAAAGGTATAGCCGGGACGACTCGTTTTTCCAAGCTCTTTTCCTGCATCTGCGAGACTCTGACCGCTCAGAACAGTCTCTGTCGTATTCGGGATTACCGCCACCGCATCATCTGCTGCCTTGTCATACGTCAGCATAACTGAATCATTGGGAATCCACTTCGCAAATACAATCATACTGCCAGCAATTGCGGTATCTGCAGTAAACGGTTCCCCATTTCCATCTTTACCCGTATACCAGCCTCCGAAGGTATATCCTGGACGGCTTGTGCTTCCAAGCGTTTTTCCGGCATTGGTAAGGCTCTGGCCACTCAGGACTGTCTCCACTGTATTGGGAACTACCGTCGTCGCATCGTCTGCTGCCTTATCGTACGTCAGAGTTGCTTCTCCATTGGGAATCCATGCAGCATAGACTGTCATACTATCTTCAATTACAATGGTTTCATCAAACTGATCTCCGGTGCCGCCGGCCGCTGTGTACCAGCCTCCGAACGTATATCCCGGACGGCTTGTGCTTCCAAGTTTTTTTCCAGCAAGTGCAAGACTCTGACCTCTCAGAAGCTCCTCCGTTGTACTCGGAACTACCGCTGTCGCATCTGCTGCTGCTTTATCATACGTTAAAGTTACTTTTTCATTTGCAATCCAGTTTGCATAGACTGTCATACTCTTTACGATAGCAATTTTCTCATCAAACGGGCTTCCATTTCCATTTTTCTCTGTATACCAGCCTCCAAACGTATATCCGGGACGGCTTGTGCTTCCAAGTCCTTTCCCTGCATTCGCAAGACTCTGACCACTCAGGACTGTCTCTGCTGTATTTGGAACGACTGCGGCCGCATCGTCCGCATCCTTGTCATAGGTCAGTGTTACCTCAGCATTCGGAGTCCACTTCGCATAGACGGTCATATCTTTTTCAATTGCCGTTTTTTCGCTTATTCGGGTTCCAGCCCCAGCCGTTTCTGTGTACCAGCCTCCAAATGTATATCCTGGACGGCTTGTGCTTCCAAGAACTTTACCAGCATCAGCAAGGCTCTGACCGCTCAGTACTGTTTCTGTCGTATTTGGAACAACATCCGATGCATCACTCGCTGCTTTGTCATAGGTCAGTGTTACTGCTGTATTCTCAGTCCATTTCGCATAGACGGTCATACTTACTTCAATTGCAGCTGTTTCGTCGAACTGATTTCCGGCTCCATTCTCTTCTGTATACCAGCCTCCAAACGTATAGCCCGGACGGCTTGTTCTTCCAAGTTCTTTCCCAGCATCTTTAAGGCTCTGGCCACTGAGGACGGTCTCTGCTGCATTTGGTACTACCGCTGTCGCATCATCCGCTGCCTTATTATAAGTCAGTGTTACCTCGGCATTAGGAATCCAGTTTGCATAGACAGTCATGCTCTTCTCAATTGCAGTCTTTTCATCAAACGTTTTTCCGGCTCCGTTTTCTTCTGTATACCAGCCGCCAAATGTATAGCCGGGACGGCTTGTTTTTCCGAGATCCTTTCCAACACCAGCAAGGCTCTGACCGCTCAGTACTGTCTCCGTTACACTTGGAATTACCTCTGTGGCGTCCTTCGCCGACTTATCATAGGTAAGTGTTACATTGGCATTTGCTGTCCATTTCGCATAGACTGTCATGCTCTTTTCAATTACAACGTCTTTATCAAACGGCTTTCCGGCTCCATTCTCCTCTGTAAACCAGCCTCCAAATGTATAGCCCGGACGGCTTGTTTTTCCCAGCTCTTTTCCTGCATTTGCAAGACTCTGGCCACTCAGGACGGTCTCCGTTGTATTTGGCATTACCTCCGCTGCGTCATTTGCCGCCTTATCATACGTCAGGCTTACCTCCGCATTTGCTGTCCATTTCGCATAGACGGTCATGCTTTCTTTCACTGCAAAGGTTTCATCGAACTGTTTTCCAGCTCCATCTGCTTCTGTATACCAGCCTCCAAAGGTATAGCCGGGACGGCTCGTGATTCCAAGTTTTTTTCCTGCATTGGTAAGACTCTGTCCGCTCAGGACTGTCTCTGTCGTATTCGGCATTACTTCTGCTGCGTCTGCAGCTGCCTTATCATACGTCAGCGTTACGGTATTATTGGCAGTCCATCTTGCATAGACCGTCATGCTTTCCGTAATCTTATCCTCCTGGGTAAATCGTCTTCCTCCATCCGTGTTCGTATACCAGCCCGCGAAGGTATATCCTGGACGGCTCGTTCTTCCGAGCTCTCTTCCTGCATCTGTAAGACTCTGACCGCTCAGGACTGTCTCTTCGGCGTTTGGTTCTACCGTTGCCGCATCTGCTGCATTCTTATCATACGTCAGCGTTACTTCGGCATTCGCTGTCCATTTCGCATAGACCTTCATGTTTTCTTTGATCGCAAACGCTTCATCAAACGGCTGGCCGCCTCCATTCACTTCTGTATACCAGCCTCCAAAGGTATAGCCGGGACGACTCGTTTTTCCAAGCTCTTTTCCTGCATCTGCGAGACTCTGACCGCTCAGAACAGTCTCTGTCGTATTCGGGATTACCGCCACCGCATCATCTGCTGCCTTGTCATACGTCAGCATAACTGAATCATTGGGAATCCACTTCGCAAATACAATCATACTGCCAGCAATTGCGGTATCTGCAGTAAACGGTTCCCCATTTCCATCTTTACCCGTATACCAGCCTCCGAAGGTATATCCTGGACGGCTTGTGCTTCCAAGCGTTTTTCCGGCATTGGTAAGGCTCTGGCCACTCAGGACTGTCTCCACTGTATTGGGAACTACCGTCGTCGCATCGTCTGCTGCCTTATCGTACGTCAGAGTTGCTTCTCCATTGGGAATCCATGCAGCATAGACTGTCATACTATCTTCAATTACAATGGTTTCATCAAACTGATCTCCGGTGCCGCCGGCCGCTGTGTACCAGCCTCCGAACGTATATCCCGGACGGCTTGTGCTTCCAAGTTTTTTTCCAGCAAGTGCAAGACTCTGACCTCTCAGAAGCTCCTCCGTTGTACTCGGAACTACCGCTGCCGCATCTGCTGCTGCTTTATCATACGTTAATGTTACTTTTTCATTCTCAACCCACTTCGCATAAACGGTCATGTTACTTACGATTGCAGTTGTTCTTTCAAATGGAGTTCCACTTCCATTTTTCTCTGTATACCAGCCTCCAAACGCATATCCTGGACGGCTCGTCGTTCCAAGTTCTTTTCCTGCATCTGCAAGACTCTGACCGCTCAGAACCGTCTCTGAGGTATTCGGAACAACTGCCGCTGCATCGTCCGCCGCCTTGTCATACTTTAGTGTCACCTGGACATTTGCTGTCCACTTTGCATAGACGGTCATGCTTTCTTCGATTGCAGTTTTTTCATTGAACGGTTTTCCAGTTCCATTCTTTCCTGTGTACCAGCCTCCAAATGTATATCCTGGACGACTTGTGCTTCCAAGCGTTCTTCCGGCATTTTCAAGATTCTGGCCTTTTAAAACAGTCTCTGTCACATTCGGAACGACTGCAGTCGCATCATCCGCCGCCTTGTCATACGTAAGTGTTACTTCAGAATTTGGTATCCATTTTGCATATACGGTCATGTTGGTTTCTATTGGTGTTTCCACTGTAAATAGATCACCTGACCCATTCCTTTCTGTATACCAGCCACCAAAAATGTAACCAGGACGGCTCGTCGTTCCAAGAGGTTTTTGTCTGTCATTTAAACTCTGACCGCCTTGAACCGTTTCTGTCTTATTCGGCAGGACTTCAGCCGCATCGGCCGCATCTTTATCATAAGTAAGTTTTACTGCACCGTTCGCCTGCCACTGCGCGTATAAGGTAACATTGCTTTCCATCTTAATGGTGTCATTTTCATGGTACCGTTTACCAGTTCCATCTTTATTAGTATCCCAACCATCAAAGACAAATCCCGGCCACTTCAATGATCCATTGCCTGCGATCTTAGCGGTCTCACCCTTCAAATACGAATGGCCATCGGGAACGACACCATATTCTTCACCTGTCGGAGTCTGATTTCTATTATAATTGAGACTGACCGAAACTTTTTTCTGAACAACTCCATCGACATGCCAAACACCACCCGGATATGCGGAATCATTTCTCTGATCCTTTATTACATACCATTCGACATATTCATCGCTGTCCCACAGTTTCTTTTGTCGGTTCAGCCGTTCTACCTCTTCATGGAACTCCGGTGTTAATACCTTATTAACCTCTTCAACCCCGGCAACCGTGTGCAGCTGATTAAAATAGTATAACAAATTATTTACTTTATGATTTTCATATAAATAGCTATATGAAGCATATTGAACGGAGGGTTCACCTGGAATCGTCCCATCATTCCGGATTGCAATTGAGATATGTCCGGATTTACTACCCGCAATTTGAGCCCATACCGCATAAAGTGTCGTACTTGCCTGCGGCATCTGATAACTGCTCTCTAATGGAACATATCCCGCATAGGAAGTGGTATTCACCGCACTGGAATCCTTACTTGCAGACCAGCCTAAAAGCACATAATTATCTCTGTACAGATTTCCCTGTCCAGGAAGCGTTATAATCGATCCCGGATTTGCACTTATTGGTTCTGGAACAGTACCGCTTCCATTATTTAAATCGAAACGAAGGAAAACTGCATTGCTATACCACATCTCTACTTCTTCAATACCATTTAAATCATTCCATGTATTCGCATTGTCAGTACTATAAACATATCTGTATTCAGTTTTTTTATTTACCTTCTTCTTTTCATAACCGATATTCGTAATTTCAATATTTGTATTTTTTAATGTTGCCCTTACAAATTCATAACCGGAATTAATTGCCAAAGCCTTTTTCATATCACTGGAAATTTGGGCTAACGTCAAAGATTTAATTCCATCATCATCATACCAATTAAATAATAAAGAGTAGCTTTCCGCATTATCCTTTCCCTTCTTATTTAATTCTTCTCCAGTAGCCAGGTCCACTGGTACAAACTTGATTACTTTAGTTTGGTTACTATTTCCACTAAAAGTAACCGTATATATAGAAAAATGCTCTGCCTCAAAGGAAATCTCTCCAACCGTATTTTCACCAGCAACATGAATTACCTCCGATACCGTTTCTATTTTCTTCACTTCATCGACAGTTACCTTATTGACAGATTCTGAGGAGACATCAATATCGCCAATGTCTATATGCTCTATTTCAACCGTCTCCGCCTCAGCGCTCTTCTCTTCTATCGCCTTACCTGAGAAAGTAACGTCTACATAGCCATTCTCGCTCCAGCTGTTATCAAGAGCTTCCAGTTCTCCTTCATCATTCTCTGCAAACAGCTTAATGTCATAGGCAAGAACTGTATTTTCAGATGTATCATCACCAGTCTCTTCTGCTGTTTTTTCCTTAACCGCTTCTTCTACTTTTTCAGTGACCTCCGTTACTTTTGCCACAGTACCGGCCGGCAAAATCCCTTCTTCTGCATGAAGAGAAACTACTACGTCCCCCAGGGTCCTGCTGTAGTGAAACTCCGGATGCTCTCCGGTCTCCGACATGAATACGACAATCTCCTGTTCCTCTGCCACGGACGCTACGAGATAGCGCTCTGCTAAGGAAGAAGCGTTAGAATCTGTGGCTTCGGAATCGTCTACTGCTTCCAGTTCCTCTCCATTTGCAGTTACCCGGTCAATCATGTAGCCTACCTGAGGTTTTACTGTAAAGCTTAAATCATTTCCTTCCGGAACGCTCTTCGCACCTTTTACTGTCGCTGCACCTACCGGGGTTACTGTGTAAGTTACTGCATACCCCTCTGCTGATACATCAACATGAAGCTTATTCAGTGTTGTGACATAAGCTTTCGCGTAATAGGACTCATCCAGCACGATCTGTCCATACGTCTTACCGCTTGTATTTCCTGATACCGTCTTTTCTTCCTGCTCATCAACTTCTGTTGAAGGTTCAACCGTTACAGCAGATTCTTTTTCATCCGGTTTCCCGCTCGCGCCTGCTTCTTCATCTGCCTGACTCATCTCTTCGGACGAAACGGTGGTCTGTTCTTCTTCCTTTACTGCATCATTACTGTTCTCAGTTTCCACAGGCAAAGCAATTGTCGGATCCTCATTTATTTCAGCGCCGGACTCTGTATTGTCAGCTTCCTCACTTTGAGGTTCCTCTGCTGTTTCCTGATGATCAGCAGGAAGATCGGCTGCATTGCTGTTCTTCCCGTCGTCTGAATCATTAGCCTTTTCCTCGGTCTCTTCATGATTCGAGATAGCAGTTGTCAGAACATAGGCAAGATGGCGTGAAATGGATAACTGTTCCACTTTGTCAGACGATGTATCTGCACTGCTGTTATTGTCAGAACTGGAAGCCGCAGCATTTTCATCAGACGAAGTGCCTGTGTTGCCATCGCCTTCGGAAATCTGTCCGGCAGCTGTATCATTCTCTGAAGTCTGATTCTCTTCTGCCGTATTTGCGTCAGGCGTCTGAACCGCATCTGATTGACCAGCTCCGGTTTCCAGATTACTATTTTCTGCCGCACTGGTATTTGCATCCGGAACTTCTGATTTTTCTTCTGTTTCTGTATCGGCCGCTGAAGTCTCAGCGGTCTCTCCTGATTCTGTTCCTTCCTTTGCCTCAGGGGTTTCCACTGCATCTTCTGGCTCTGTTTCCTTATTAGCCTCTGAAGTCTCAGCCTCTCCATTCGAATCAGTTTCTTTAATTGCCTCTGAAGTCTCAACCTCTCCATTTAAATCGGTTTCTTTATCTGCATCGGGAGTTTCCATCTCTTCCGCTGAATTTGTCTCTTCGTCCGCATCCGGGAGTTGAGCCGCATCTGCATTTTCTCCACCTGATACCGCCGCACCGTTGGTCTCCAATAAGGAAGAATTTCCTTTTACCGTTACCTTCTGAGTTGTATACCCGTCAATTTTGGAACGGAATGTGATTCTTGATGCAGAATCATTGATATACAGGAAAATGATATCCTCATCTCCTGTAATCTGATACCCTTCATACGCATCATCAACACGAATAAACATTCGGAGCTCAGCCCCATCTGCGTACTCCTCATCATCCATGTCATATGATGGAGAAAATTCAAAAACTGTCCCTGATTCAAACAGTTTTCGATATTCTTTGGCCAGACTCCTGTCTGACGTGTCTGCACCAAGATCTTCAAAATTGAACTCATTGCCATTGTCAATGGCCGCCTGCGCGGAATCCCGAAGATCTTCTCCATTCATGATAAATGTGGCATTCTCTTTATCAAATGCACTCGCCACATCCGCCCATGACACCATATTAAACGATGTCATCGTCAATACAAACGCCAGAAATCCAGCCAGCCCTCGTCTGAACCTTTTTCTAAGTCCTTTCATACTTTCTCTCCTTCCTTATCCTTCCATAAATACTTTTTTCTATCTTCTGTATAAGATCTATCTTCGCACTCATTTTTTCTCTTTCGCTTTCCAGCACGGAGGATATCATAAGAATCTTCTCCATAAATCTTCTGAAAGCCTGCTTCTTGCTGGCACCATGCCAGCCGCTTACTCCTGTCAGGCCGAGTGTTTCCTGTACAGGACCTTTATCGTAAAGGCAGCTTTCTTACCTCCTGAATGGTAAGTATCCCAGATTAAATGTGCCTCTGCAGGCGCCTTGGATGATCGGATCTAAATAGTTGGTTCTGGATAGTCGGTTCCCAAAAAGCTGCCAGATCGAATTCCGGGTGCTCTTCCTGCATGAAAGATACTACCTTTCATGCACCTCTCTCCATATTCATCTGCTGCTATGGTAAAATAACGATAAGAATTGTGAATCTTCCTCCTCTTTGCTGTGGACATCTTTCACCTTCTTTTCATTTGTTCAACTACATCTGCCTATGTTTCAGGCAGTTACGCCTCTCAAATTGCATATATTTTCTGTTTTTTGTTTAAGAGATTTCATGTATAGATGCATTATACCTCGACACGGTAACAAACTGGTTACATTTCAAGGTTTTACCATATTTTCTTTCGTAACTTTATAATGTTTTTTTAGTAAATTAGTCATATGAAAGCCTTTGTATTTATTTGTATATTTTTAATATTCTTTATTGTTTTCAGTATATTGTACATATTTCGTTATCTATCATTATATTTTCGTTATTATTCTGGTATTTCATGATTCTTTCAATTTTATCTTCGCTAAATCGCTCCCTGGATTTTTATGCGATTTTAACACAAAAAAGAAGAGCCTCTGCCTTTCTCAAAACAGAGTCTCTTCCTATTATAATTATACTATTTATAGATATGCCACAATTCCGTCACAACCGATCCTACTCATCAATACTGTAGTTCGGAGCCTCTTTCGTAATATGAATATCATGCGGGTGACTTTCCTTCAGGGATGCTGCGGTAATTTTTACAAATTTAGCTGTTTCCTGAAGTGTCTTAATATCAGAAGCTCCACAATAACCCATTCCTGCTCTGAGTCCGCCCAGCATCTGGAATACGGTATCTTCGACGAGACCTTTGTATGCAACACGACCTTCCACGCCTTCCGGAACCAGTTTTTTGGCATCAGACTGGAAGTAACGGTCCTTGCTTCCGTTCTCCATGGCTGCAATAGACCCCATGCCACGATATACCTTATATTTTCTTCCCTGATACAGCTCAAATGTTCCCGGGCTCTCATCGCATCCGGCAAACATACTGCCCATCATGCAGACATTACCGCCCGCTGCGATGGCCTTTGTTAAATCTCCAGAATACTTGATACCACCGTCTGCAATAACTGGAATTCCATATTCTTTCGCTACCGCATAGCAATCCATAACTGCCGTGATCTGCGGCACACCGATACCGGCAACCACACGGGTAGTACAGATAGAACCAGGTCCGATACCGACCTTAATCGCATCTGCACCGGCCTCAATCAGGGCCTTTGCCGCGTCTCCGGTCGCTATGTTTCCAGCGATAACCGGAAGATCCGGGTATGCTTCCTTAATCATGCGTACACAGTTTAGTACGTTGGCGGAATGGCCATGAGCGGAATCCAGGACAATCACATCGACCTTGGAAGCGACCAAAGCGGCCACACGATCCAGAACATTAGCAGTAATTCCGATGGCAGCACCACACAGAAGTCTTCCCTGGCTGTCTTTTGCAGACAACGGATATTTGATCTGCTTTTCAATATCCTTAATTGTAATGAGTCCCTTTAAATTAAAATCTTCATCAACGATCGGAAGCTTTTCCACTCTCGCCTTGGCAAGAATCTTCTTAGCTTCTGTCATGGTAATGCCTTCCTTCGCCGTCACCAGATTTTTGGAAGTCATACACTCTTTAATTTTGCGGGAAAAATCTTCCTCAAATTTTAAATCACGGTTGGTAATGATACCAACCAGCTTTTTGCCCTCTGTAATCGGCACACCGGAAATGCGGAACTTCGCCATCAGCTCGTCCGCATCCTTTAATGTATGTTCTGGGGAAAGATAAAATGGATCCGTAATGACGCCATTCTCCGACCTCTTTACCTTATCAACCTCATCTGCCTGCGCCTGAATCGACATGTTCTTGTGGATAATACCGATACCTCCCTGTCTTGCCATGGCAATTGCCATACGGTGCTCGGTAACCGTATCCATACCAGCACTCATCAGGGGAATGTTCAGCTTGATGGTCTTCGTGAGGTAGGTCGTCAAATCAACCTGATTGGGAATTACTTCTGAATAAGCTGGAACTAAAAGTACGTCGTCAAAAGTAATGCCGTCGCCAATAATTGTACCCATTAATTTTTCCTCTCTTTCTTGTCCTTTTTATTAATGTAACTAATATATTTTTGCTTGTTAGTTACATAGTTTAACAAATTTTGCGTCACTTGTCAACGGACAATTTCAATCTGTTTTCCGTGTGTGAAAGACATAATTTCCAGCGTATTTAATATATTCATCGCGGCTTATAAATTTACATTATTTGGGAGTTTGTAAGGAATACTTTATATTTCTTTTGTTAAGCCCTTTGTTTTTACTTTAAGCTGTATGTTATTAATAATTAATTTTTTTGTGTGGCTTTATATCTTCTATGCTAATTCCAGACCCCTTGTATTTTACCTGCGTTTACGTTTCTAGCGACCACGCTTTAAACATGTTTCAACAATATTTGTTTCCCTATATAAGAAAAACTATATTCAGCTCATAGAAGCCAGGGAAAAAACAAGATAAATTCTTCCTGTCCGAATGAGCATGATCATCAAGCGGGCAATGCATAAGTATGTAAACAAATGCACTGCCCGCATTCAAAATTTATCGTTTAATGATGCCATTCCCGATTCGATACGGCTGACTAATTTCCGGAGGGAGAACTGTCTGAATCAGTCTTCTTCTGTTTCCAGATATAGAAAATAAGAACCAACAGAAATGAGAGACTTTGAGCAATTGTGATTCGCACAAACATCAATTCATCAGCGCCTGTATAGGAAGTAACGTGTAAAATATTTACGATTGTATTATTGACAAAATGATCCCCCATAGCCATGTAAAGTGAGCCGGTTAATTTCGTTATCATAGCCGCTTTAAAACCAACAAGACTGCTTGTGATTACCAACATGAAAATGTTGGCCGCCATCCCTCCCATGCTGCTCAAACCGTCATAATAATTGCGAATCGGACCTATGACGTGCCACGCACCAAATAAAATGGAGCAAATAATTGCTGCTGCAATAAATTTGTATTTCTGTTGAAGAATTTTTTGAAAAAGTCCTCGATATACGCCTTCCTCCATCAGTACATTAACGATGTTACCAACAATACAAATAAGGAAGAACAGGATACCGGTCTGATTTCCTATATTTTTATCCACAGCATAGCTGCTGACATAAAATTGAAGGGACTGGAAATTCCCCTGCGAAACTGCAATCAGGATTTCTGCCCCATATGCGGCCGCAAACACAGAAATACCAAACAGTAAACCGAATGCAAAATTTTTGAATATACCTTTACGCTTAAATCCAATAAACTCGAAATCAGTAGATAGCATTTTTATTGCAATCCAGAGAATTATGATGCCAGCAATCTTATGTATGATCGCTTCTCCCAATAAGGTCTGATCTGTACGAATCATAAAGTATTCTATCATTCGAAAGATAAAACACAGTATGTAAATTACGAGCACCGATAACAAGGGACTTCTTAGCTTTTTCATGTAGAGCTCCTTCTGCCGTTGGACTTGGATTTATTTGGCCGTCTCACCTGATTTTGAAACGATATGTTTCTTATACTTTATATGTTAATATGGGGCCTGTCAAGCTGTCTTACTTACTCTTGGTTTGTATCTATGAAATTATAGGAAATGCTGTTAGCACATTCGATCTATATTCCATCACCTTTATTTATATATCAGTAAATGTTAACACATAATAACATTTTATTATTTATGATTTGTATTTGATTTATTTAGAAATCTTTTGTTATTGTATATTGCTGGTCTTTATTTTATGCCTTTAAGATCCAAATTAAAAATAGAAGCTTATAATCAAAAATGCAGCCTATTTCGGCACATTTGCCGAAGTAAGCTGCATTTATTTACTGTTTTCTTTTCTAATTATAGTAAGCTCTGTTGTATAACTGATATTCTCTTCATAATCTACTAATTTCTCGTATCTTATGATATAGATCACATATTTACTGCTCTTTTCAGCTTCTTTACATCATCTTCCAGTATGCTGACTCGAATTCTTGTCATTTCGATACTTCCCGCTACTCTTATCGCCTCATCCAGTTTTCTATTCAGAATGAAATGTGATTCTGCAATAAGAGCAATACTCGGGCGGATTTCATTTTCAATGGTAAAACGAATCCCCTTCACATTTTCATTTAACTGTTCCATCTTAGCATCAATTCTGCCTTCCATGGTGTTCATATCATTTCTCAAGTCTATGATATCAGTCTTTACCACGGTCATATCGCTCTTTAATTCTACAATATCGCTCTTTAATTCTACGATATCGCTCTTTACCACAGCCATATCGCTCTTTAATTCTACAATATCGCTCTTTACCACAGCCATATCACTCTTTAATTCCACGATATCGCTCTTTACCACAGTCATATCGCTCTTCAGCTCTGCTACATCGCTCTTTACCTCAGCCATATCGCTCTTCAATTCCACGATATCGCTCTTTACCTCAGCCATATCACTCTTTAATTCCACGATATCACTCTTTACCACAGTCATATCGCTCTTTAATTCTACGATATCGCTCTTTACCACAGCCATATCGTTCTTTAACTCCACGATATCGCTCTTTACCTCAGCCATATCGTTCTTTAACTCCACGATATCGCTCTTTACCTCAGCCATATCACTCTTTAACTCCACGATATCGCCCTTTACCTCAGCCATATCGCTCTTCAGCTCTGCTACATCGCCTTTTAATTCCACGATATCGCCCTTCATCATAGCCATATCATTTTTCATCACAATTACATTATCATTTATACTCTGAACATTTCCACAGAGTAAATCCAACTTTTCATCTATTGTCATTTCACCTCTCCTATCTTTAGTTTTTACGCTACTCAGATGTTTTTATTATACTGTAAAAGCTTTGCCATTACAAGACTTTTTCTCAATCAATCATACACATCACCAACTCTCCTGAAGCTAAACATAGGATTTTTTGCGGAAACCGCATTGAAACAAAGAATTTTAGAATCTCACAGGCAAGAAAATGCTGTGGAACTTGTTTTCTATCTTACTATATTCGAATTACACCTGTCAAGCATCGATGTTAGGTTTTACAAAAATTTCTATAAAAATCTCCCATACGCCTTATCAATACATACTTTTTACAAATCATCTACGCTTAATTCGTCCGTAAATATTATCCCCTTCACCAATCCAGCCATTTTAGCTTCACTTCTCCTCCCCCATTCCCAAAGACCACAAAAAAAGGCCAAACACACTCCGCGTCCTAATCCGCATCATGTATCTGTCCTTTTCCTTTTACCCTTATAAATCTTATCCTGAAACAAATCCTCAAACGACGTTCCAGGCATCTCCTTAAACGCGGTCCACGATCTTTCGTGGAGCCGTCATCTTCATGCAGTGAAGAAGCTTATCGTTCGGCTCGAAAATAATCTTCATGGATTCACTGCCGGACTGGCTGATCAATGTAAATGTCTTGGCGTCCGGGGTGTGGGAAGAGAAATCCAGAACCTTCATATTATTTGTCTCGTGATCTTTCGCTTCCGTGGAACCGGTAGGCGCAACGATCTGAATCTCATCCATGGAACCTTCCCAGGCTTTTTTTCTCTTGGTCTTTCCGTAAATCCGATCAATCGTCAGCTGATTGCTTACATAGAGGTACTCAAACTCGACTTCGCTGTTGCGGAAGACAAAGTAGGCTGCCGCTGCTGCCGCAAAGAGAACCAGGATTCCGAAAATTCCGAGCAGCGGGGATACAGCAATAAAGAATGCCACCACACATACCAGAACCATCAATACCTTGACAAGCATCATATAAGCTGGTGCTTTTCGTTTTACGAGCCATTCTGCATACATTTCATTCATAGACTGATGTCCTTTCTTCTGTGAAGGGAGATGATATAGTTCACGGTTCGCATCCCCGGAGGGCGATGATCTTACAGGCTGTACTTTCCTGAACAAAGAATCCGGCAAGCCAGACTCGCGCCGGAGCGCGGTCGCTTCAGCAGCCATATTTTCTTAGCGCGTAGTCTGCATCACCCGGAGGGTTTTTGTATCACAGGCTGAACATTCCTATGAAACAAAATAAAGAGGATCTGCAATGCAAGCACTGCAAACCCTCTTTTCATTACGCATGCGTCGCTTTTGCTTCCGTTATTACATCATATCCATTCCGCCTGGAGCCGGAGCTGCAGGTGTTTTTTCTTTTATATTAGCAACAACGGATTCAGTTGTCAATAAGGTAGATGCAACACTGTTCGCATTCTGTAATGCGCTTCTCGTAACCTTGGTCGGATCCAGGATACCAGCCTCGATCATGTCTACATATTCTTCCTTATAAGCATCAAAGCCTGTGCCAACCGGAGCCTCTTTTACCTTGCTGATAATAACGGCGCCTTCCAGACCTGCGTTTGCCACAATGTGGTATAACGGAGCCTCCAGAGCCTTAAAGATAATCTTTGCACCTGTCTTTTCTTCGCCATCCAGACTGTCAATTACTTTCTGTACGTCCTTCATAGCATGGATATAAGCGGAACCGCCGCCGGCGATAACGCCCTCTTCTACGGCTGCTCTTGCTGCGGATAATGCATCTTCCATACGAAGCTTTGCTTCCTTCATCTCGGTCTCGGTAGCCGCACCTACACGGATAACAGCAACACCGCCGGATAACTTCGCAAGTCTTTCCTGTAATTTTTCTTTATCAAAATCAGATGTGGTCTCTTCAATCTGACCCTTGATCTGGCCGATTCTTGCTTCGATCTCGTCTCTGCTGCCTTCGCCGTCCACGATAATGGTATTTTCCTTCTGAACCTTAACGGATTTTGCACGTCCAAGCATATCCATTGTGGTGCTCTTTAATTCATAGCCTAACTCTTCGGAAATTACCTTACCGCCTGTTAAGATAGCGATATCCTGAAGCATCTCTTTTCTTCTGTCGCCGTAGCCAGGAGCCTTAACAGCTACTACATTGAAGGTACCTCTTAATTTGTTTACGATTAATGTGGTCAGAGCCTCGCCCTCGATGTCCTCTGCAATGATTAAGAGTCTTGCGCCGGACTGTACAACCTGCTCTAATAATGGAAGAATTTCCTGAATGTTGGAAATCTTCTTATCTGTAATGAGGATATACGGATCGTCTAAGTTGGCTTCCATCTTCTCCATGTCGGTGCACATATAAGCGGAAACGTATCCTCTGTCAAACTGCATACCTTCTACTAAGTCTAACTCAGTCTTCATGGTCTTGGATTCTTCAATGGTGATGACACCGTTGTTGGAAACCTTCTCCATCGCATCGGCTACCATCTCGCCGACTCCATCGTCTGCTGCGGAGATCGCCGCTACTCTCGCGATAGAAGCTTTGCCCTTAATCGGCTCGCTCATCTTTGCAATCGCTTCTACAGCTGCCTCAGTAGCTTTTCTCATACCCTTTCTTAAAACGATCGGGTTAGCGCCTGCAGCAACGTTCTTCATGCCTTCATTGATCATCGCCTGGGCCAGTACCGTCGCTGTAGTAGTACCATCACCAGCTACGTCGTTGGTCTTTGTCGCAACTTCTTTCACAAGCTGTGCGCCCATGTTCTCATATGGATCTTCCAGCTCGATCTCTTTTGCAATGGTCACACCATCATTAGTGATCAGCGGAGCGCCAAAGGATTTGTCAAGAACAACGTTTCTTCCTTTCGGTCCCAATGTTACACGAACTGTGTCTGCTAACTGATTTACGCCGGCTTCCAGTGCTTTTCTGGCGTCTACACCATATTTAATCTGCTTTGCCATGATTTCATTCCTCCAGTTTCTTTCTATCTATCGTTTTTGTTATGATTTCGGTATTGCCTTAGGGATACGGTTTATTCGATCACAGCCAGGATATCGTTCTGCTTTACGATAACCAGCTTGTCATTTTCGCTTTCGCCTTCCACTTCGGTTCCTGAATACTTGGAAAAGATTACTTTATCGCCGACCTTTACCTGCATGGTTACTTCCTTGCCATCAACCAGGCCGCCTGGTCCAACTGCGATTACTTCCGCCTGCTGCGGTTTTTCTTTTGCCTGACCCGGTAAAACGATACCGGATTTCGTCGTTTCCTCTGCAACCAATGGTTTTAATACTACCCTGTCAAATAATGGTACTAATTTCATTGCAATTCCTCCTCATACTGTTTCTATTAATTCTTTCTTTTTGTTTCGCAATGGAAACTTCTTTTATTCACATACTAAGTTATATCACTCATTATTAGCACTGTCAATAGTTGAGTGCTAATTTTATATTTTTTTTACAATTTCATTCCATAACTGAGAGCATTTTCCCGTTCCTACATAGTTTATAGAAATTTTCTTATTATATACCTTTATTTTTTTCTTTATAAGTATTACAATAAGAATCAAATGAAAGGAGTGTTTCACATGGCAAAAAAGGGTAATGGTTTTGGGAAATTAGTGGCTTTCGCCACCATCGCGGGTGCCGTTGCGGCCGGTATCTCTTATTTTACGAAATATAAATCTTTCCATAAAGAACTGGAAGAAGATTTTCATGATTTTGAAGATGACGGGAATGATGACATTTCCAAGATTGACAGCACAATGAACAGGAACTACGTATCCCTTCACGCAGACAAAGATGAATTCAAGGTAGCCGCAGCCGATATGGCCGACGCAGCCAAGGATGCAGCTTCTGCCGCGAAGAACCTCGTGAAAGACGCAGCCAGCATCGTGAACAGTACGGCCAGGGAAGCCGCTTCCGCAGTTGCCGACACTGCCAAGGATATGCTTGATTCCGCTATGGACCGTTCAGAGGACGACGAGGAAGAAGAAGATATTACCGAAGACGGCGGGCTCGACTACGCAGCCGGCGCCACAGAAGGGTTCAAAGAAGAACCGGAGCAGGCCGCAGATACAGAAGATAAAGAAGCAGACTCAGAAGAAGTCGAAGAGATATATGAGGGAACCGGAGATGCACTGAAGAAATTTGCCGCAGAGGAATCCACTACCATTGTGGAAGACACGGCAGACGAACCATAATGAATTAAAATCAGCCAACCGGTAATCAGACGGCGCAGAGTGGTATTCCATTCTGCGCCATTAAATTTACATTTTAAGTTTACATATTAATAAGAAAGAGTCCCGAAAAGTGAATGCCACTCTCACGATTCCATTTCCAGGAATCCGCCTTCACTCTTAGGAACTCTTTTTATCTGTTATTCCCGCACAAAAATCGGGGAAACCCAGGCGGTGTCTCCATTTCTCAAGTGTACCCGGAGCCGGTAGCAGCTTCCCGCCTCCAGTGTCACCTTCTTTTCATACTTCATCGTATACGCCTCTTCCGGCACTGCCTGACGAATTCTGGTCTTATAGGCGTTGTGCCAGTAGAAATCATCGCGGTAGTGTTCCACATTTCCAAAGACCTCTGCGGCCAGATCCATGCTCTCCTGATACTGGGCAAGAATTCTCGAGGATTTCATCAATTCCTTAAGCGTAAAGCGGTAGACGTAGCGGTCCACCTTCAGCACGATCTCATCCTCCGGCTTTCCCTCCACTTCAAATACAAAGCCTTCCTTTACAACTGTACTCGGTCCCATCCAGTGGCCTGTGGTGGTGCTCATATAGGTAGTCATATGGAATTCACAGGATTTCTCAGTCACATTGCAGAGCTCCTGACCAAAGCTGTTAAAGCATTTCTGCACCGAGCAGAGACGGCCCGGAACCTCCAGAGACCCATCCCATGTTTTCGTCAGACGGTCCTTATAAAACTTGGGATTCGGCCCCCAGCCAAACTCCACTGCAAACTTATACTTTCTTACGCCGGTATACTCAGTCTCTTCCCAGGTTCCCGCATGAACCGCCATGGTATCCAGAACATTGTCCCGAAGGATCTCTACCCGGTCAATGGCGTCCGCCGCCTCAATGGCAAATGAAAGCGTCCCCTCTCCCGGCTTCACCACAGACCCCATCGGGCTTCCGTTTATGGTAAAGTCAATATCCATACGGTTTCTGCTGACGCCATATACCCGGCGGTTTAACAGGCCTTCCCAGATCGCCTCCTTTGAGCCGTCCGCTGCCAGCACGCACATGGTTCCATGATCGTGAACTGCCGGTACGTTGTGGTTGTCTCCAGAGGCAATCATACCGACCAGATACCCCTTCTCGATCCCCCTCTCATAGCAGGTCTCTCCGGTTCTCGGCCCCATGTGGAGATGGCGCTCCATATCAAAAGGGCCTGTATCATTTTCACTGCAGCCATGGCTGGAATAGATCTCAGCAAAGGGAGAGAAAGCTTCCCGGTGCGTCTCCCAGTTTTTTCCCCTGCTGCCCAGCTGGTAGGCCACATGGTGGGGGATGGCTATCGCCGACCTGTCCTTATACGCCTGATAGAGTTCCTCGTACCGCATGGGATGGAGCATCGGCTGCTCATTATCCAGAAAGAACACATTATGGTCTCCGTCTTCTCCGGAGCCCTGCCACTCATAGCCCATAAACATCGGATAACCGGCTTCGTTTTGCTGTTTTACCGCCTCGCGGAGCTGTTCCCAGTCCTGTTCAATCTGTTCCCTGTCATATAAATCCTCCAGGCCTGCCCCTGTTTCGGTACGCTTCATATAAAAGGGATAGTAGGCGACCGGCCAGAAATCAACAGTCTTTTTGGCGTGTTCTATCCATTGGTTCAGTTCTCCCATCTGATTGTGATGAATATTGCTGTGTAAATCCGTCCATAGTTTTTTGTAATGCATAGTGGTTCCTTTCCTTACTTCTCCGTATTTTCTCCGTATTTTTTCAGAAATTCTGCTTCCATGCTCCGCTGCTTTTTGTCGTTCTTCTTTAAAAGCCAGATCAGAACAAAGGTCAGAATAATAAACGCCAGACAGATTGGGCGTTTAAAGAATATGGTCCAGGAGCCGTCTGAAAGGACCAGGGAATTTCTTAAGTTGGCCTCTGCGATGGGGCCAAGAACGATTCCGAGAATAATCGGAACGGGAGGCAGTTCCACCTTCTGCATGAAATAAGCGATACAGCCGAAAATCAGCATGACCCTCACGTCAAAGGAAGAATTCGCCAGTGAAAATGCTCCCGTACAGCAGATAACAACCAGAAGCGCCGTCAGAAGCTCCTGCGGAATGTGTGTGATTTTTACGAACAGGGGAAGCAGATATTTTCCCTGTAAAAACATCACAATCTGAGAAATCACACATCCGATCAAAATGGCATAAACGACCGGACCCGAAGTGGAAAACAGCTTCGGACCAACCACCAGACCATGCATGGTAAATGCGCCCAACAGCGTGGCTGCCACCGCATCTCCCGGAATTCCCAGTGTAAGCAGCGGAATCAGCGTGGCCGCGGTCGCCCCGTTGTTGGCGGACTCCGGCGCGGCGATTCCCTTTAATTCTCCCTCACCAAACTTCTCTTCCGATTTTGCGCAGCGTTTGGCCTCATTATAAGCGATATAGGAGGCGATCGCCCCGCCCGTGCCCGGAATGGCTCCGATAAACGCTCCGATCGCGGAGGATTTCAGCATAGTGGGAACGGTACTCTTTAATTCGCCAAGCGTCAGGCGGTCCGAGGGATCTGCCTTCTTCAGTTCTGTGCCCGCTTCCTCTTCTTCCGTGCCGTTTACACGGCTGATCATCTGTGCAATCGCGTAAACGCCCAGTAAAACGGCCAGCATTTTGATTCCGTTATACATCTGTAGACTGCCAAAGGTAAAACGGGTGACGCCGCTGACAGCATCGATTCCCACCGTGGCGATCAGTACGCCGAAAGCCCCGCTGATCACACCCTTTAAGATGCTTCTTCCGCTGACTGAAGCGATAACGGACAGCCCGAACACCGCCAGGGCAAAGTACTCCGGTGCTCCGAAATGGATGGCGATTTTGCTGATCTGCGGCGCGAAAAACAGGAGGCACAACGCACTCACCAGTCCGCCAAAGGTGGACGCCGCCAGGGCCATGTCCAGGGCCTTCCTGGTCTTTCCCTTTTTCGACAGGGGATATCCGTCCAGCAGGGTGGCTGCCGCTGCGTTCGTTCCCGGCGTATTGATCAGAATCGCCGTTATGGAGCCTCCGAAATTCGAGCCGAAAAAGATGGCAGTCAGCATCAGCAGGGCTGGAACACTGCCTAATTTAAACGTAAATGGAATCAGAACGGTAATGGCCAGATTGCCATTCAGCCCTGGTATGGAGCCGAAAATGATTCCGATAAAAATCCCCAGGTTTACAAATACAAAGTTCTCCAGAGTAAACAGCTGGGGCAGTGCCTGAAATATAATTTCCTTCATTTGCGGCCTCCTACTTCAGTCTCACGTGAAGTACCTGCGTAAACAGCAGATACAGGACGAAAACCGTGATAATTACGATTATATAATACAGCTTCTTTTTACTCCTTGTAAAAAGCAGGGTTGCGGCTCCCAGGAATATGGAAGCCACAATAAAGCTGTAGTCAAACAGGATCACATAGATCCCAAACACCGCCATGTAAAGGAACGCCTTGCCTTCTTTTGCCAGATTCAGTTCCCGGACCGTGTCCTTCTTTAAGATGAGGCTCTGGACGATCAGCGCCGCGCCGCATACGATAAACAGAATGGCTGCTCCGCCGGGAACGGCCCTGGAAGTCAGGCTGTTTCCTGACGAATATTCTGTACCTATCTGAGCCGGAATCAGCCAGAGGACTGCCAGGCCGAAGATCACGCTTACGATTCCGGCCCACAGATTTGTCCTGTACTTCACTTTCATATCGCTTTCTCCCCGCCTTATTAGTGATAATATTTTTCGTAGATTTCCTGACACATTTTTGCGGAATCCTCAATCATGGCACAGACGGTCTCGCCGTCGGCAATATCCGGGACGTATTTTGCACTCTCGGCCAGTTTCTTACATTCCTCTGTTTCCGTATAGGCCTGAATCATGTCATGAATCTGATCCAGAGCCGCCTGATCCGCTCCCTTTTTCGCCATCAGGAAGTTGCAGGATTTGAACTGAATATCATATCCCAAATCCACGACGGACGGAACGGTAAAACCTTCGAAACCTTCATAAGCGTCCGCTGAAAATACCACGATGGGAACGGCCGTCCCCTCTTCGATAAACTGCTGACAGGCGCTGGCATTGCCGATGGCGCAGACTACGTCACCGGAGGTCAGGGCCAGCATATCCTTATTCGTTCCGTCCGATGTCACGGACTCCGCGTTTAAGCCCGCTTCTCCGAACAGCGCCGTGCCCAGCATATGAGTCGTTCCTCCAGGTGTATTGGAGCCGAACAGAATCCGCTCCTTCTCTCCATAGGCCTTCAGTTCCTCCCAGTTATGGATGCCGCTCTTCTCCGGGTTCACACAGAGTACAAAATCCTCAGATACCATGCCGGATACAATGGCGAAATCGTCAAGACTGACCTTAATATCCTGATTAAAGAGAGGCGCCAGTGTAAAGAGCGCGATTCCAGACGTCATCAGCTCGCAGGGATCTGCGTCCTTGGCAAGAAGATCATTGGCTGCAATAGCTCCTGACGCTCCGGTCAGATTATTAATCATAACCGTCGTTCCCGTGCTCTGCTGAATTCCCTGTCCCAAAATCCTCGTGATCGTGTCCATGGTGCCTCCTGCTGCATTGGGAACACGGATCGTAATGTCATGGTCCGGCTTCCAGCTGCCAGCCGGCACGGCGGCGCTGTCGGCGGCTCCACTCTCATTGTCCTTAGACACACTCTCATTGGATGCCCCCTCTTTGGCTGCCTCCTTCTGTGTCTCAGACGGATTCTTCGCTCCGCTCTGGCTGGCGCATCCCATAACCGACGCTGCCATAACTCCCGCAAGTACCAATGCCATCAAATTTCTTCTTTTCATTTGCTGCCTCTCCTTTTCATATAATTTCATTTTGAAATTAATTAGTTAAATTTTTAAGACACCCCCCGTTGTCTTTTTATCATTATATCACATCTCTATATTATTTCAATATGAAATTATATTTTTTTATTGAGTTTAGACAATAATCTCCAGAGCCCGCTCCACAGACAGTCTGGCAATGCTATCTTCAATGCGGACATTTTTCGTTTCTCTCACCATCCAGCAGTTGTCGGCAATCTCCTCCGTAAAGGCCAGTTCCTTCGTCTTCTGCTTCAAACGCTCCAGAATCCCATCGACGCTCTCGAACAGATCGCCATACAACACAAGCGTTCCGGGGTTCACAACCAGAAGAATCTGATTAATGCCGATCGCCAGCTTGTCAATGGCATCCTTAAGGACCGCGGCCGCAGCCTTCTCTCCCTCGCCAGCCAGTCTGCATATCTCCGGCAGCTCCAGCCGTTTCCCGCTGGCTTCAAAGTACGCCTCTTCCATGGCCGGCTTCGACACATACGATTCCAAATGTCCTCTTTTTCCGCAGGCGCACCGTCTTCCTCCGCTCTCCACGAGGATGTGGGCGAACTTACCTGCCATGCTGTTCTCGCCGTCGATCACCTGGCCATTGCAGATAATGCTGCCTCCGACGCCGTCGGAAATGTAGAGATACACCAGGTTCCGGTTGGTACCGCTCAAGTCCAGATACTGCCCTTTTAAGTCGGCAATCACGTTATTTTCCACGAGAATCTCACAGTCATACCGCGCTCCCATGTATTCCTTTACATGGATCTCCTCTCCTGAGTCGGGTGAATAGATTACGCTTCCCTTTCCTTCGTTTACCGTTCCGCGGGAGGCAATACCAATGGCAAGAAGGTGTTTCTTCTCAATGCCTGCAGTCTCTAAGCAGTCCTGGACGGCATGTTCCATCAGGCTTAAGAGCTGATCCCCCTTCGTTTTCCCTAAAAGCCTTATCTCACCGGAATGCACCGGTTCTCCTCCCAGGTTCCTGATACAGTAGTAAAGCCTCGATCTGCTTAAATTCATTCCGACGCTGTAATAGGCATTCTTTTTGACGCAGAGCATAACCGGTCTGCGTCCCATATGGGTCTGTTCAGTGCCTTCCTCACATATAAGCCCCTCCCGCAGCAGCTCCTCCACTACCCGCGTGACAGACGGTGCAGAAAGGCCCAGGCGCTTCTCCAGCTGTTTTCTGGAAATGCCTTCATGATTTAAAATTTCGCGAAATACGCGAACCCTGTTTCTGGATTTCATCTGAGATTTTCCGGTGTTTTCAATGCGAAGCATAGGACAAGCCTCCTTTCCTGACTATAGTACTCCCGGGAGCACTATCACTATCATACTCGATATTCCTGTTTCCGGCAAGCAAAAAGGATGGTATAGTATCCGTATCAATTTACAGAAATGGGGAAGATTTATGTTGACTACAATTAGAAATTCAGAATTGACCGCAGTGATTGACAGCGCAGGAGCACAGCTTGTTTCTTTAGAAGACCGCAGTGGGAAAGAATACATCTGGCAGCGGGATCCGCGCTTCTGGGACCGCTGTTCACCGCTCCTCTTTCCCGTGGTTGGAGGCTGCCGGGACAACCGGATCGTGATAGACGGAAGCGAATACAGCATGCCAAAGCACGGTTTCTGCAAGGATATGGAGTTTCAGAGGACCACACGGACAGACTGCAGCGTGTCCTTCCTTCTTCAGGACAGCGAATACACAAAAACCATGTATCCCTGGTCCTTCTGCCTGTCGATGACCTATGAGCTGCAGCATGGGAGCCTTCTCCTGAAATACCGGGTCGCCAACAAGGACTCCTCTGCCCTGTATTACTGCATCGGAGCCCATCCTGGCTTCTGCTGTCCTATGGAGGAAGACGCTGTCTTCGAGGACTACTGTCTTGTGTTTGAGAAAGAGGAGTCCACATGTGCCATGCCCTTTGACCGTCTCCTGGGAGAATATCTCTCCGGCGGAAGCGGATACGAACTGCATGGCCGTATCATTCCCCTTTCCAGGGAACTCTTCCAGGACAATGCCCTCTATTTTCCCGAAATCACCTCACGCCGGGTCTCTCTCGTCCATCGGGAAAGCGGCCGTGGCGTCGAGGTTTCCTATCCGGACTTTGAGATGATTGCATTTTGGACCGTGTACCCGGACAGGGCGCCGTTTCTCTGCATCGAACCCTGGAACGGTTCCGGAGCCCGCACAGGAGAAGGGGATGAGCTGATTCATAAAAATCATGTTCGAAGACTGGAACCAGGCGCCTCCCACGACCTCACCATGACAGTCAGGCCTCTTATTTCTCGTACAGAAACTCTTCCGGAAGTGTTACCTTAAAATCCTTTGCCAGATCCCTAAAATTCTGTGGGGTGATCGTCTGAAGCTTGTCGGGACGGATAGAGAGCACCTTCACGAGGATTTCTGCGGATTTCTCCACGGTATGCATCAGGCCGAAGGTCAGATCAAAATCTTCGCCGGAGGCAAACAGGCCGTGGTGAGCCCATACGGCAACGTCGTACTTCTTCATCAGTTCGCTGGTGGCCACGGCGATGTCGCGTCCGCCCGGAACCATCCAGCCGACTACGCCGACGCCATCCGGAAATACGACCGGACACTCGGTAGCCATTTCCCATAATTCTCTCGTAAATACCTTGTCTTCCAGCGGAAGAACGAAGGTCAGGGCGATGACATTGGTCGGATGCGCATGGTAAATCACGCGGTGCTTTCCATTGGTAACTTCTTTCTTCACTTCATGGTTCATCAAATGGGATGGGAGCTCGCTGGTTGGGCGTCCGCCATTCACCAGGCCCCAGCAGATGCGGTAGTTCTCTCCCGCCTCATCTACCTCGATGATGCAGCTGTTGGCCGCCGGATCAAGGATTACATTGCGGAAGTATTTTCCACTTCCCGTTACCATGAAATACTCGCCGGCCAGCTTCGGAACGCTGGTTCCGATCGGCTGCCATGGATTCGTGTCTGTCAATTCTTCCTTCACGGATTCCACTTCCTCCGGTTTGATGCGGTAGCTCAAGTTGCCGCCGTTTCTTTCATGCCAGTTCTGTTTGAAACCGTCGTCGCAGAGACGGATAAAGCCTTTTACAAATTCTGCTTCTGTTACTTTCATTTTATTTACACCTGTTCTTTCTGTTCTTGTAATTTTTATTCTCGTTTTTTTCTATTCCATAACGGCACGGAGGCCGCATTGCATCCTTAACTTCTCTTTGCCAGAACGTCGGCCTCATACCTCTTTACTTCCTCAAACCATGCTTCCTTAACCGGGGCGCCGTTCTGCTCGCAGAAGTAATCCCATACATCACCTAACGGATAGGTCTTCATTTCCTCGGAAAGCATCATTAATTCCGTGAACTGCCTGTTGTTCTGAAGTTCCGCCATCCTGGCGTTCGGAAGAAGCAATGCGTTTAACAGCGCTTTCTGCATATTGCGCATGCCTACAACCCAGGCACTGATGCGGTTGATGCTGGCATCGAAGAAATCGAGGGCCAGTAAGACGCGGTCTGCGCCGCCGCGGATGATTTCCCCCGCGATCGCTCTCGTCTCATCGTCAAATAAGACTACATGGTCGCTGTCCCAGCGCACCGGTCTCGTCACATGAAGAGCCACCTTGTCAAAGAACAGAAGCATGGAAGAAATCTTGTCGGAAACAACCTCTGTCGGGTGGTAGTGACCGCTGTCCAGCAGGCATAAAATATCATTCTTGGAAGCGTAATTCATATAGAACTCATGGGAACCAACCGTACAGCTTTCCATACCGATTCCGAACACCTTGGACTCAACCGCCACAAACACGCTGGACTTGTCGTAATCGATGGAAAGGATCTGATCCAGGGAATCCTTCAGTCTCGCTCTCGGAGCCGTGCGGTCTGCCGGAATGTCCTTGAATCCGTCGGGAATCCAGATATTCATGGTACATGGCGTCCCCAGCTCCTTTGCAAAATACTCGGAAATGCGGATGCATGCCTTCACATGGTCGATCCAGAATTTGCGGATCTCTAAAACTTCACTGGATAATGTAGCATTTTCCGCCTTCGCGTGGGAGAATAAGGTCGGGTTAAAGTCGATTCCGAGGCCCCTTTCCTTTGCAAATTCCACCCATTTTGCAAAATGCTTCGGCTCCAGCTTGTCTCTGTCTGCCCACTCGCCCTCTTCAAATACGGCATAGCTTGCATGAAGGTTGATTCTGTGTGTTCCCGGAATCAGGCTGAGCGCCTCGTCCATATCGGCCATCAGCTCTTCCGGTATTCTTGCGCGTCCCGGGTAGTTTCCGGTCGCCTGAATCCCGCCGGAAAGTGCGCCTGCCCCGTCAAATCCAATTACATCATCTCCCTGCCAGCAGTGCATGGAAACCGGAATGTTTTTCAGGGCCTCCAGGGCGGCGTCCGTATCCACACCGGCTGCACGGTAAATTTCCTTTGCGGCTTCATATCTCTCTTTTACTGTCATGATATCATTCTCCTCTTTCTGATTTTATCTGTACCGCCGGTCAGTCCAGATGGAATACCGGCTTTAAATCCACACTCACCGGGCTGTTGTCCGGGTTTGTATCCATGATATCAGCCATATAGTCCCACCATTTGCGGTTAATGGCCGTGTCTGCTGATTTCGCCCATTTTTCTTCCTCTTCAATCTCGATATAGCCATAGAGCACATTCGTCTCGCTGTCCAGAAAAATAGAATAGTTATGGCCGCCATACTCATGGATCATGTCCTTCATCTCCGGCCATAAAAGGTTGTGCCGTCTCTCATACTCTTCGGCCATGCCTTCATACAGATGCATTTTAAATGATTTATGTATCATCCTCGTTCCTCCATTATTGATATGTACTGATCTCAAAAGAGTTGTAAACCGCCGCTCTCGCTTCCGTAAGCCCCTGGAATTCTCCGGCTCTGATCATCTGAGCCAGAAGATTGCCGATGGCGGTTGCCTCGCCCGGACCCGCGTATACCGTTTTCCCCGTAGCCTTTGCGGTCAGCTGGTTTAAATACTCTGCGTTGGAACCGCCGCCCACAATATTCACAGCCTGATACGTCCTGCCTGTGATGGCTTCCAGTTCCTCCACCGTCTCCTTGTAACACTGAGCCAGGCTGTTGTAGATGACCGCCGCCAGCGCACCGGCCGTCTCCGGTACTTCCTGGCCGGATTTTCTTAAATACGCTTTTACCGCTTCCGTCATGCTCTCCGGCGCAAGAAATACATCGTCGTTGCAGGGCACAATGGACTTTATGGTCTCATGGGACGCCATGCGGCAAAGTTCAGCGAAAGAATATTCTTCTCCGGCCGCAGCAAGCTCCTTTTTTACAGACTGAATCATCCACAAACCCATGATGTTCTTCAAATAGCGGAAACGATACTCATAACCGCCTTCGTTTGTCAGATTGGCCTTCCGGCTTTCTGCAGAACAGTCAGCCTCGCTTAACTCAGTACCCATCAGGGACCAGGTGCCGGAACTGATGTATAACAGACCGCCGTCCGTATCATGTGTTTTTTCAGTCTCATGGCCTTTTCTTTCCCCGTTCTCCGGAACCGGGACCGCCATAACCGCGGAGCCTGTGTCATGGGTCGCAGGAAGAACCACCTTGCAGTTAAAGCCGACCTCGTCCTGCACTGCTTTCGTCAGCGTCCCTACCACGGTTCCCGGCATGGACAGCTCGGTAAACAGTTTTTCAGGATATCCGAGCTGACGAATCAGTTCATAGTCCCACGTCTTCGTCACCGGACTGACCAGTTGGGTGGTCGTCGCGTTGGTATATTCCTGTCTCTTCACGCCGGTCAGCATGTAATGGAAGTAATCCGGGATCATCAGCAGGGACTCCGCGCCGGAAAGTGCCTCCGGCTGTTCCTCTTTCATCGCCATCAGCTGATAGATGGTGTTGAATATCTGCTTCTGGATTCCCGTCCTTTCATACAGGGCCTCCGGAGAAATGACTTCGTATACCTTTTCGTCCATGCCCTTCGTCCTGTCATCCCGGTAGCCGACCGCGTCTCCCAGCCGCTGTCCGTCTCTGTCCAGCAGAACAAAATCCACCGCCCAGGTATCGATTCCCATGCTGCACGGAATCTTTCCCTGCACTGCGCACTGCTTCATTCCCATCTTGATTTCGTGAAACAGGGATTCCACATCCCAGCAGAGATGGCCGTTTCTCTTCTCCATACCGTTTTCAAAACGGTAAATCTCCTCCAGACTGATTGTTCCGTCCTTCACTGTGCCGAGGATATGACGGCCGCTGGAGGCGCCGATGTCCACTGCAAGGTAATAGTTCTCCATTTGTATCACCCTCCGATATTTTCTAATCATATTTTATCGAATTATCAGGCAGAAAAAAAGGTCTCGGTTTATTAAAAAATGTGTCCTTATTTGCAGGTTGGAGGCGCCGGAGAGTTTCTGTTTCATAGGATGGCCTGGTTTTGTCTAAATATTAAAAAATAGCGACGGTTGTACTTTGTATTATTGAGGTCATGAAAAGAATAGATAGAGAAACTTGACAGATTCGATATTAAAATTTAGAGTATTAAGGAATAAGACTATTTGCTTAGGCGGATAAGACGTACTTGACAAATTGGAAGTGGCAGGAGACGATTATGGACATATAGACAACGACACTCCGTCCTTTGCTATTTCCCTGTATAAAGATTACCGGGGATTGGGAATAGGTACTGCTTTGATGAATATATCATGCTTTGTCGGTTGTGATAATACAAATTCCAGTTTGACAGACAGAAAAATCGGTATTTAACAAGGTGAATGTATGAAGTCTTTTAGTAAAATATTATAAAGTTAGAATAGATGCACAAAAAGCTTAAACGGAAGAAAGGAATAATACTCAACATGAAGAAGAAACTAAAATTAAATCCTCAAGAGTTTTCCGCAGTAATAGTAGAATCTATTGCTTCTGCCTGTTTGGCCGCTTCAGGTGTTTCACCAGAACAAGCAGAATTCATCGGAAAAGGTCTAGGCAGCGTGGTGAAAGGTATCACTGCATCTGATAACAGTTCAGGTGATACAATCCTTGCTTCAATTGAGAAAGCAACCAATACTGTACTGGAAAGCAATTCATTTGAGATCCCTGATACTTGCAAAGAACTGTTGCAAATGAATATTCTATCATTTGAAAATATCATTGATTTTATGTGCCGGTCTGAATCTACAGAATCTCTGAGAAATCAGATTATCCAAATATACAAAGAAGATCCTTCCTGTGATATTGAGACATTTCCCGTAGAAGAATTTGTTTCAAGCATTATTGAGAGTTTTGAGAAAGAGGTTCTTAATAATCATGAACTGGCATCCTATGCCTGCTATTGTATGCTACGAAATAATAAACCTTCATCAGTAATACATATGGCAAACCAACAATATATTAACAGTTTTGAAGAACCACTGTTTCTGCATAAAGATAAAGCAAGCTCACGTGTAAGTCTTAAGAACCTGTTCGTGTTACAGAAGTATGAGTTTCTAAATTGCAACTATAGAGAAGTACAAGAGGAATCTGATAACTTAAAGAACCTGCAAGACGTAATTGGTGATTATCTTAATGAAAATACAACCCCATTCCTATTCATTGAAGGGGATGCCGGAAGTGGGAAAACAACCCTTATTGCATGGATGAATTATCATTATTCCATTGGAGATGAAATTTCAGAACAACTTTTTGGCAATCGTCCTTTGCTGACTATTCGATTACGAGATCTGGATAAAAAAGATATTTCCGATAATAGCAGTTTGGCCACTGCAATTCGCAAATATATGAATCTATCATCCCTGGATGAATTAGAACGCTTATATCCCAATGCCATAATGCTCTTGGATGGCTTTGATGAGTTATGTATGATTGAAGGGATAGGAATAAACCATGAGATGCTCCTTTATGATTTGCATCAAAAGAGTTTAGAAGGATTTAAATTTATTGTTACTACAAGACCGAAGTTTATATCTCCGGGTATCAATATTCCATCCGGTTTTATTTCTCTGCGGCATTTTGATGAGGAACAGCGAGAAATTTGGCTTAATCATTATGTTTCAGATGAATACTGTGCACAACCTATCGATGAGACAATTTATTCATATATCCAAAGTATTGATGATGATACCGCTTCTTGTATTTGTGACACACCAATGACTTTATATATGCTTGCTGCTAAAAAAGGAGCGCATGAGTTTCTGGACAATAATTGGGCTCTTTATCACCACATTTTTTTTGAAGAGCTAAATGAGACTGAATACAATAAGATGTTCCCAGATCCTGACCGAAATTATTCCCACAAGATCAGCATCCTTCGAGATGTGTTATATCAAGTGTGTGAAGAAATTGCTTATCAGATGTACCAAAAGGAAAATCAGTCCTTTTATCTTATGGATTGTGATCTCTCTGCAATTGTTGAGAAACTCAGCAATCAAATAGAGATCTTAAAACACGCAAATATGAAAGAAATTGCGAAACGATGCTATGCACTGTGCTGTTATTGGAAAGCAGACTCTGATCGGGGCGCAGTTGAATTTCTTCATAACAATATCCGGGATTTTTTCCTTGCTGAAAAGATATACCGTGAAATGAATGAAATCATACAGGGGAGAAATGGTGAAGTTAATTATAAAAAAATAACATATAGACTGTGTTCTCTGTTTCAATATGGTGCTTTAGAAACCAAAGTTGCCGAATTTATTTTTTTGAGAGCAAAGTATAAAGTAGAAAAAAATGAAGTTGATTTTGCGCAATATGAATATCAGCATAAACTTATAACTCGAATTATCGTTTATTTGTCTCGTGATGCCATTATTGATAGCAATGTATTGGCAGAAAAATCATTTAAAAATCCGGTTCAAAGAATCCAAAATATAATGGCATGTACCATACAACTATACAGGAGTACTTATGAAGCTTATCTAAAAGAAACAGAAACAATTCCCTGGGTATCAGAGTCGCCTCTCCAAAACAATATACTGATATCTTTGTTTAAGCCTGTCTTTTGTCAAACTCCGGTTACTATTACTTATGATTATATGATTACTTTGGGAAGCCGAGGTTTTTTCAGCAACATGGATTTAAGATTCTGTGATTTAAGAAATATTAGTTTCCAAAAATCACTAATAAAATTGGCGAAGTTTTCTGATGCCATATTGTGTGGGTGTGATTTTTCACATGCGATATTAGACGGTTCTGATTTTTCAAATGCTGATTTACATTATGCATCTTTAGAAGATGCTTCACTTATTAGATGCAATATGACAGGAGTAGACCTACGGGGAACTGAGTTACCAGACGGTTATATGAGTGTTGCTCAGGAAGAACAAGTTGCCCATTTGAAATCTTTACAAATTACCGGACTGATAATTTAATCAAAAAATAACTTGGAATAATTAAAGAACAATTTGCTGTCAGGGTAAAGCGTCCCCCAATCCCCGGCATGAAATCAGGGCCTTTTGAGCTGCTTTTTTGCTATTCAGGCAATAAAAAATACGGGGATCTGTATGCATTTGCTTTCACAGATCCCTGTATTATACTCATTTGATGCGTCTGATTCCTCTAGCGCTCAGTCCGATTTCTCCGTTTAATTCTGCCGGTCAGTCCCAGCCCCGCCAGGCCAAGTACTCCGGCGGCAATAAACAGGCTAAAGCCAGGCCGTCTGCGCTCTCCCGTCTTGGGCAGACCTGATAGCGGCACATTTCCATCATCTATGGTAATCTCCGTATTTCCCGGTAAATCCGGTGTCGGCATTGCCGCTAACGGAATCTCCGAATCCGGAATCGTCTCCGTATGGCCAGTATATCCCGGCCCCTCCGTTACGGTACCAGTCTGTCCCGGCCTCGGTACGCTGCCGCCGGAATTATGACTGTTCCCGTGACTGCTTCCGCCCCCGTTTTCCGGTGTTTCAGGGGATACTGGCGGTGTGGTCTCCGGTGTTGTTACTGGCGGCGTCTCCGGCTCCGTCACTGGCGGCGTCTCCGGCTCTGTCACTGGTGGCGTCTCCGGCTCCGTTACCGGCGGCGTCTCCGGCTCCGTTACCGGTGGTGTCTCCGGCTCCGTCACTGGTGGTGTCTCTGGCTCCGTCACCGGCGGCGTCTCTGGCTCTGTCACCGACGGCGTCTCCGGCTCTGTCTCCGGCGGTGTCTCCGGCTCTGTCACCGACGGCGTCTCCGGCTCTGTCACCGACGGCGTCTCCGGCTCCGTCACTGGCGGTGTCTCCGGCTCTGTTACCGGCGGTGTCTCTGGAGGCGTTTCCGGCTCCTCATCAATCGGATAATTGATCACGTCCTCCGCGAAATTTCCCTTTGAAAAGTCGACATGAACATCGTTTGACGGTTCATATCCCTCGTAACCGCCCGTCTCCCGGATCCGGTATTCGGTCTTGGGATTCAGGGCCGCGAAGCTCACTTTTCCATCGTCTCCGGTTCTGGCCGCAGTCACCTTCACCCAGCTTCCGTCAACCTTCTTTTCCAGAGTAAATTCCACTCCCGGGAATATTACGCGGTTCTTTCCGTGTTTATCGGCCTTATACTTTGTTATCTCCGCCTTTTTCAGTCCGGTTCCCGTGCCTCCGGCATCGGCGGACATGTCATACATGATGATCTTCTGTGAACTGGAGGTCTCCTTCGAAACGTACTGGTTATAACTCCATTTCGCCGCGTTCTGATAGACCACCAACGTATTGAGAAGCATTCCCTCCAGCGTCATCACCTGCGTGCGGTATGTCACGACAAAGGAATCTGCCAGACGCGCCTGGCCCTCCTCATTAAACTCAGCCGGAATGTGGATAATCAGCGTCTGCTCTCCCGGCTCCCCGATGAGAACGTAATGAACACCCTCGGTCATTGTTATTTCCTGGCCGCTCTTTTTTACGGTGATCCGGCCGTCTTTAAGTTCCATTCCACGGGGAAGCGTATCCGTGATACAGAGTCCCGGCGCAAGTCCAAACGACGCATGGTCACAGTCATTTTCTATATCCACCGGGAACTTATCGTCGTTGATATTGATATTCCACAGAATGGCATCTTTGCCTTCCACTTTGGAACTCTTCCGGAAATCGATCACATGGCGTATGCCCTTGTACTGATAAAGTCCATCCGCTCCGATCGTTCCCTTCAGCCCCTCGTACCAGCTTTCCGCCCGGTTTCTGTATGAAATCTCATCGTGATGATTGATGGTTTCACCCGCAGTCTTCCTGAATGTGGTTCCTATGGTCACCTTGAAATACTGATCAATATCGCCGAAGGAAAATGCCAGTACTTCCGGCGTTCCATCGTTCATGATATTCCGGATCATTTCTTCCACCGCTTCCGCGGAATCTACCACGGTTCCATCCGTTACCGGCCCGGCTCCTTTTAATGCTTCGTAGCTTCCTGTCTGATACGTGAGTTCAAAGCCTTCGGAAACTGCCGCAGGATTCCAGGTTCCCGTCTCTGTATCCAGCACCGTATGCCAGGTTTTCGAAGCTGGTCCATCCGGGCTGCTTTTTTCCCTCACTTCAATCCTGACTGAAGAAATATCGGTGTGGTCCTTAAGCTTCCCACCATCCGCAACCGGGTAGGAGCCGCTGTTGGCATGGGGCTGTGCCAGACAGTCCTTCAACACATAGCCCTTGCGTAAAAACTCTCCCCCATTAACCTCTATGGTCCGGTTAAGCTTCTGGGTACTGCCGTCATAGGCCCCCGTCTTCTTGAGTACAACGGGCGGCGTCAGCTTCACGCTGCCATCGTAATCCATGACGATCTTTTTCTCATCGGCTTCCAGCTCCACATGGTTTACGTATGCCCGCTGCTGGTTGCCTGTTACGTTGTCCCGCCCGTTTAAAAAGGTGTGTACAGTCACGACATGGGCTTTTTCCATCACGAAATCTTCACCAAAATCAATGGTAAAGTACTCTTTTCCCTTATCGTCCCCGTCCTCTTCCACGATCCCGCGGGTAAAGGTAAGCTGTGTTTCCTTTCCTTCCAGCTCCACCGCCATGGTACTCTCCGGTTCCTCACCACCGAAACGATAGACTTCCACCGCTCCGCCAGGCTGTCCTTCGTCACTGACTGTGACGGTTCCGGTAAATTCCTGCCCAACTGGAAGCAAATCGGTGATAATTACGTGATTCTGAGGCATTTCCTGTTTGTTAATATGGATGGACCAGGTAATCTGACGTCCATCCCATTTTCCCTCTTTGGAGAGGACCTGGCCGCCCGGGATACTGCCTGCTGCCGGCTTCGAGCGGATCACATGGTCTGCCACATAGGCCGTCGCCACGTTGGTGATCGTTTCGCCTCCGTTTAATCCCTCCTGATACGCAGTCTCAAATACTATTTTCAGGGGGATATCAAGCCCTTCCGGTATATCGAAGCTTAATACCCTGCTCTCTTCATCGTAGGCGTCCGTGATTCCGTGTCCGGAAAGCTCAGTCAGCTTCAAACTGTTGTCTTTTCCCTCATAGGAATACACTTTGAAACTGCCGCTATAAGTCAGTTTCTCATTCAGTTCATCTGAAATTGTAAAGCCTTCCTCCAGATATGCCCCGCCGGGATTCACCGTCAGCGTCCACGGCAGAATCCCGTTTTTCATCTCCCCGGCCGTTTTCTGCAGCAATGCCGCCGGATAGGTATACGTCTGATCGGCCGTATCAAGCGCCAGATCGCCGACGGTAATACCGGCCTGATTTTTAATTGTCACCGGTTTATCGACGGCGACGGCAGCGTCCAGATCCATAACCGGTTTTGTCTTTACAGTCATGGTCACCGGAGATACCGTACCCCGGAGGAGCGTCACCGCAAAACCGTGTATTTCCGGTATCGCTTCGATTGCATAGTCCTCAGTATCAAGTGCTTTCCCGTCTGAAGCGACCGTTACCTCATCCTCCAGCCAGACAGAATTGTCGCTGTAGATATCACGGATCACGGTGCCCTCCGGAAATTTTGCACCATTTGTGGTCTTTGCGGTAATCTCCCAGACCGCGGCTCCTCTCGAGTCCCGGAAGGAAAATTCCTTTGATATCTTTATCTGCTCCTTCTTATCCAGAACAGGCTCCTGAAACTGAAGGGAAATGTCACCGAAGCCCTCAAATGGAAGAACCGTCTCATACACATCCTTACTGCAGATATCGCTCCATTCCACACTTCCCGATACCCGGAAGGAGAACCAGATGTTGCTCACCTCGATGATGTCCTCGTCCGGCTCGTCGTCCGACAGCTGGGAGACCGTGGCCACCGACGGAGATGCCTTCTTCTGCTGTATTCTCCCGTTAAGCCGCTGAATCTTTTCAACAAAGGAGCGGTTGAACCGCACAGACGCGAAGCTGCCGCGGCTGGCAGTACTGTCAGAAGCCGTGGCCGGCACCGCCTGACGGAAGGTGAAGGTCACAGTTCCTATCACGTGGTTGTTTTCTCCAAGGCGGTCATACAGCTCCGCGTTTGTCTCATTTTTCTTCAGGACAAGCTCCAGTGTTTCCTGATTGCTGGAAACCGGAAATACATCCGGCAGCGGAATCTTATATTCCACTCCCGCCGCCAGCGCTCCGTCAAGCAGCGCTTCCGCAATGTCGCCGCTCTGGTACGAGGCCGATACGACATACGTTTGCTCCGGGTCCAGATCACTGAATTCATCTCCCGGCGCCGCTTCTTTTCCGTCGAACAGAACGGTGATGTCATCTATATAGCCCAGCAGGGGATACTCTCCCGCCTCCTCTTTCTCTGACGCCCATGCCGTTACCGCGGTCCCCGGCAGCACATACGATACTGTGATGACAACCGTAAGCAGCCATGTAAACGCCCTCTTTAAATACGAATATCCTTTCATCCATTTCCTCCTGTTTCCATTGAAGTCCGGTTTCTGATTATAGGGGCGTTCAGTTACAGACCGGTTACAAAACGTGATATTTTCTCCATTTTACTTAAGTCGATATTTTTTTACTCAAATAGATTTGGACGCCGCTTGTGTACACCCTTTTATTCTTGTGCTATACTTCATGTATGTATATCTGTCTGCGGACCGTTACTGTCCGCAGGCCCTTCGATGGGAGGCCGCCATGGCATTAAAACAGAAACGGGAACAGACTATTTTTCAAAAACAGCTGGAAAAAGCGGCAACCAGAAATATTGTTTTCCTGGTTTTCATCGGATGCCTGTTTTTTTCAGCCGCCATTTTCGGGATTAACTATTTAAACACCAGGTTTAATGTGCAGGAACACATTGAATTTTTGACCAGCACCTTTCAAACGGCTTATTACGCCACGGATTCCTACTTGAACGACACGGAAAATGACTCCGTTTTTACACGGTGCATCGAGGATGGGACGAATGGCAGCGAGGTGCATTACTCCTTAAGCAAGTACAATGTAGACAGCCCGATCCGCCTGAACTTAATTCTGGCAGACCGGGACCGGAATATCGTCTATACCAGCTACGGCGCCGATGATATGAACCTGCACCGGATCGCATTTAACGGCATTGTCTGCGACAACACAGCCGAAAACGGCCCGGACCTCTATCACACCGTTTACTATTTTACCGGGGACACCTCGGAATACGTCTTCTCCAAACCCCTTTACCGCGGCGGCGAACTTATCGGGTTCGTGGGCGCCTATTTAAACGGCCATGACTGGGCCCGGCTGTTTTCCGATTATCAGTACGACAACATCATCACCACCGCAAACGGGGATATCATCTTCTGCTCCCGGGAGGGATTTCTGCCGGAGCGGAATACCAATAAATTCAGAAATGAATCACAGGAGCGCATGGTCTTCCTTCACGGAAACCGGTATCTCCTTTCGTCCCATTTTATGAAGGATGAGGGCGTGTTTCTCTATTCCTTTATCTATTACCCGAAAAATGTGCTCTATCTTACCATCGGTATCCTGACCATCGTGTTTCTGGGCGTGATCTGGTTTATCATGACCTTGAGGCTCTCCAAGCTCATGGCGGAAAAGAATGCCCGGTCGGTCGGCATGCTGGCCGATGAGATGAGAATCATACGCCACGGCGACAGCGGCCATGTGATCGAAATCCATACCGGAGATGAATTCGAGGAGATCGCCAGCCAAATCAACCGCATGGTTAAGAGCATCAACGATCTGAACACGCGCAACACCGATTTAATCCGTTTAAACAGCATGATCGAGATCAGCAACCTACAGACCCAGATCAATCCTCATTTTATCTATAACACACTGGACACCATTAAGTACCTGATCATGTCGGAGCCCGACAAAGCCGCCCACCTCATCGAGAAATTCACGCATATTCTGCGCTACAGCATCAACAACACGAAGCAGGATGTCATATTGCTTGAGGATATGCGATACATAGAAGACTACCTCTATATCCAGCGGACCCGGTTCGGAGACCGTTTTCTCTGCGAGACCGCCCTTGCGGACGAGTGCATGAGATACCGTGTTCCGAAGCTGCTTTTACAGCCCATCATCGAGAACAGCATTAAATACGGTTTTAAGAAGAAGATGGAAATCCGTGTCGCCATACGCGGATGGTGTGAGGAAGACTACCTCTATCTGAGCGTCGAGGACGACGGCCCAGGCGTTCCCCGCTCCACGCTGGAGACCCTGCGGGCCATGTTAAAATCGGAAGAACTGAAAACTGAGCACAACGGCCTTCAGAATCTGGCCCGGCGCATTGTGCTGGAATACGGGGACAACAGCGAGATGACCATAGACAGCCGGGAAGGGGAATATTTCCGGGTGGATATCAGATTAAAAAATAAGGAGAGGAAACCTTGTACAGTGTAATATTGGTAGAGGATGAGGACATCATCCGTAGAGGAATCAAAAACTCCGTGCCGTGGGAGGAATTTAACTGCAGTGTCGTCGGAGAGGCACGAAACGGGGAAGAGGGCGGCGCTCTGATCGCAGAGCGGAACCCGGACATCGTCATAACCGATATCAACATGCCGGTGGAGGACGGACTCCAGATGATCGCCAGGACGAAATGTGCCTATGATTACGTCGCCATCATCCTGACCGGCTACTCCGACTTTGAGTATGCCAGGGAAGCCATCCGAAACGGCGTCTCCTATTATGTATTAAAACCCCTGGATATGGAGGAAATGAAGGAAGCGCTGGAACGGGCGGCCCTGGAACTGAAAAATATCGGAATTCTCCGCCGGGAGATGGAGGACCGGGAAAAGCTGAAGCATTCCGTTCTGATACCGGAGCCGGACTCCATGGGCGGCATGGACCCGGTCGCCTCTCAGATTCTCGATTTCATCGCCAGAAACTACGATCAGAAGATCGCGCTGGCCGACCTGGAAGAAGAGCTGCATTACTCGGAGCGCTATTTAAACCAGCGGTTTCAGAAGGCGTTAGGCACCACCGTTATCGAGTATCTGAACCGGTACCGCATCCAGAAGGCCCTGGCCATGCTGAGGGATGAGGGGAATGCCATTTCCGATATCGGATGGAAATGCGGGATCGGGGACTATAAGTATTTCAGCTACGTCTTCAAGAAATACATGGGTTGTTCCCCAAAAGAATACCGTACAAAGATTATATAAAGGCATTTGAACTTGTACACAGCGGATACATACGAAAATACCGAACAGATCTCACTGATGTGTTCGGTATTTTTGCTGTTTGTTCGGAAATTCAGGTATTATCTTTTATGCATATTCACTAAAATAGAGATACAAACAACAATCGAAGGAGGATTTACTATGAAAAAAACAATTGCATTGGCAATGGCGCTCACGATGACAACAGCGGCTCTGGCGGGCTGTTCTTCTTCCTCTTCCACACCGGCGACAACGGCGGCTCCAAAGGCAGAGGCAGGCACCGAGGCAGCGGGCGATACAAAGACGGCAGAGCCGGAAGCAAAAAAAGGCGGCGGCAAGCTGGTGGTTTACTCTCCCAACTCCGAAGGACTCATGAACGCGACAATCCCGCTGTTTGAAGAAAAGTACGGTGTTGACGTGGAAGTGATCCAGGCCGGCACCGGAGAACTGGTCAAGAGAATCCAGTCCGAGAAAAATGATCCGTACGCCGACGTACTCTTCGGCGGCTCCTGGTCCCTGGCATATGACAATGAGGACCTCTGGGAACCATACGTATCTCCTAACGATTCCGGCGTACTCGACGCCTACAGGAATACCTGCGGCTTCATCACCGGCAACGTGCTCGACGGAAGCTGCTTAATCGTCAACACCGATTTACTCGGGGATATCAAGGTCGAGGGCTATGCCGATCTGTTAAATCCGGAATTAAAGGGCAAGATCGCAACGGCCGACCCGGCCAACTCCTCCGCATTTGCGCAGCTGACCAACATTCTGCTGGCTATGGGCGGATATGAGGATGACGCAGCCTGGAAATACGTGGAAGATCTCTTTACCAATATCGACGGAAAGATCATCGAGAGCTCCTCAGGCGTATACAAGGGAGTCGCGGATGGCGAGTATCTGGTGGGTCTTTCCTATGAAGATCCGTGCGCGCAGCTTGTAAAGGACGGAGCTCCGGTCAAGATTATTTATCCAAAGGAAGGCAGTGTTTATCTTCCGGCATCCGCAACCATCGTAAAAGGTGCGAAGAACATGGATAACGCAAAGCTGTTTATCGACTTCATCATCAGCGAGGAGGTTCAGAATATCTGGGGAACAACCCTGACCAACCGTCCGGTATTAAAAGACGCGAAAACCAGTGATTTCATGACGCCAATGTCTGACATCCATGTAATCGAAGAGGATATCCCGTATGTGAGCGCCCATAAGAAAGAACTCGTAAACAAGTATACCGATATCTTCACAAGTATTGAATCGTCTAAGTAAAGAAAATGAGAGGACCGGAGGATAAAGATGAGTAAAATTATTGTAAAAGACGCAGTTAAGAAGTATGGAAATAATACGGTCATCCCGGACTTAAATGCCACCATCAGGGACGGAGAACTCTTTACCCTCCTTGGGCCTTCCGGCTGCGGCAAGACCACACTTCTTCGTATGATCGCGGGATTCAACTCCATTGAGGGCGGTGATATCTATTTCAATGACACCCGTATCAATGATATGGACCCCAGCAAGCGGAATATCGGCATGGTTTTTCAGAACTATGCCATATTTCCCAATATGACGGTACGCGACAATGTTGCTTTTGGTTTGAAAAACAGAAAGATTGAAAAAGAAAAGATAAAGACTGAGACAGATAAATACTTAAATCTGATGCAGATCATGCAGTTTGCCGAGCGTATGCCCAACCAGCTCTCCGGCGGCCAGCAGCAGCGTGTTGCGCTGGCCCGGGCGCTTGTCATTACCCCGGACGTTCTGCTGATGGATGAACCACTGTCGAATCTGGACGCCAAGCTTCGTCTGGAGATGAGAAGCGTGATCCGCCACACCCAGAAGGATGTCGGCATCACCACCGTCTATGTCACCCATGATCAGGAGGAGGCGATGGCCATCAGCGATACCATCGCAGTCATGAAGGACGGCGTCATTCAGCACGTCGGCACTCCCAAGGACATTTACCAAAGACCAAAAAATGTCTTCGTCGCCACCTTTATCGGCAGAACCAACATCATTCCCGCCCGGGTGGAAAACGGCGCTATCGTTTTCGGCAGTGGATACCGGGTGGAGATGGACTGCTTAAAACAGACGGCCAGCCAGGAGGTCTTATGCTCCGTGCGCCCGGAGGAATTTGTCATCTCCCCGGATGGAACGGAGGGCATCTCCGGCGTCGTGAAGGAATATACGTATCTCGGTTTAAATACACACTATTTCGTGGAGACTGACGACGGGCAGAAGACAGTGGAGATCGTCGAGGAGTCTTCCATCGAAGACGAGCTGAAACCGGGACAGAGGGTACTGCTCCAGGTGAAAAAGCATAAGATCAATGTCTTTAACAAGGAAGGCAGTGTAAATCTCGTAAGGAGTGAGGCATTCTATGAAGGATAATAGCAAATTCCGGCTAGACATATGGGGAATCATCACGCTGTGCACCATCGCAGTTTATGCCCTGTTTCTGATTTATCCTATGGCCCACTTAATTCAGCAGTCTGTCATAGATGCCGAAACAGGCCAGTTCTCCATGGCCAACTTTACCAAATTCTTTTCTAAGAGTTACTATTTCAACACCCTGTTCAACAGCTTTAAGGTATCCATCGCGGCGACGGTTCTGTCCATTGCGATTGGAACGCCGTTAGCCTATATCTTCTCCATTTATAAGATAAAAGGAAAATCTCTGCTGAACATCCTGATCATCGTGGCATCCATGTCCGCACCGTTTATCGGCGCTTACTCCTGGATCCTTCTGTTGGGCAGAAGCGGTGTCATCACTACATTTTTCAAGAATATCGGAATCACCATACCGGATATCTACGGCTTCGGCGGGATCGTGCTCGTCATGACGCTGCAGCTGTTCCCGCTGGTATTCCTCTACGCCAAGGGCGCGCTCAAAAATATCGACAATTCCCTGGTGGAGGCGGCTAACAACCTGGGCTGTTCCGGCATTAAGTGCTTTTTCAAGGTTGTCATTCCGTTAATCATGCCAACGCTTCTGGCCGCAGCCCTGCTGGTATTCATGCGTTCCTTCGCGGACTTCGGAACACCGATGCTGATCGGCGAAGGCTACCGTACCTTTCCGGTCGTCCTCTATACAGAGTTCATCAACGAGGTGGGCGGCAACGACGGATTTGCGGCGGCCATCGCGGTTATCGCCATCGTCGTCACCACTGTCGTCTTCCTGGCGCAGAAATACGTGTCCAATAAGAACGCATTTTCCTTAAACGCCCTGCATCCCATTGAGGAGAAGGCGCCGAAAGGGCTGGCCGGCTTCCTGGCTCACGCGGCCTCCTATCTGGTCGTGGGAATCGCGATTCTGCCCCAGATATACGTCAGCTACACCTCATTCAAAAAGACGGAGGGAAAGATCTTCGTCCCCGGCTACTCGCTGGAAAGCTACGCTTCCGCGTTTGGAAAGCTGGGACGGAGCATTCAGAACACGATTATCATCCCGATCTGCGCCCTCGTCATCATAGTCCTGCTGGCGATCATGATCGCCTACTTAGTCGTCCGCAGAAAGAACGCGCTCACCAGCACAGTGGATATCATTTCCATGATTCCTTATATCGTGCCCGGCACCGTTCTCGGTATTGCGCTTCTTACCGGCTTCAATAAAAAGCCTGTCATGTTAAGCGGTACCATGCTGATCATGGTTGTCGCCCTCGTAATCCGGCGGCTTCCATATACGATCCGCTCCTCGGTGGCGATCCTGCAGCAGATTCCGATGAGTATCGAGGAAGCGGCCATCTCCCTCGGCGCCTCGAAGATGAAATCATTTTTCAAGGTCACCGTACCCATGATGACGGCCGGAATCGTCTCCGGCGCAATCTTAAGCTGGGTTACCATGATCAGCGAGCTGTCCACGGCCATCATCCTCTATACAGGCAAGACAAAGACGCTGACGGTAGCCGTTTACACGGAGGTGGTACGAGGCAACTACGGCATAGCGGCAGCGCTGTCCACCATACTGACGGTTCTGACGGTCGTTTCATTGCTGATCTTCAACCGGGTAAATGGAGGCAAGGATCTGAGCCTGTAGATGACAGACGGCTGTCAGACGGGGTGCCAGAGTGTACAGGCAGCAGGAATGAATATATAAATCGGCTCCTGTCCTAATGTAAAAAATCTAATACCATGACAAAGCCATATAGTTCCCGGCCGGCTCACGAAAATGTGATGAGCTGGCCGGGAACTATTTTTTCCCCCTCAGCCGCTCTACTATGGAAACAGGAGGATTATTTTTACTTCCGCCGTATTTCCTGCAAACTTTGAATCCGATTCAAACTTGACAGCTCCGTCTTTTTTCGTTATACTGTTATACATATATATAACAGTATAACAGGAGGCTTCTCCATGGATTTTCAAAATGACCAGCCGATCTATATCCAGATCGGAACCTTCATAAAAGAACAAATCATAAACGGAACCATACAGCTCGGAGAGAAACTGCCTTCCGTGAGGGAATACGCGGTGCTTTTCGAGGTCTCCCCCCTCACGATCCACCGGACTGTCCAGTATCTGGAGGCGGAGGGAATCATCGTGACCCGGAAGGGCATCGGCAGCTTTGTCCGAGCTGAGATACAGGAGAAGCTGTCGGAAGACATGGTAACGGGATTGATACAGGACTTTATAGGCCGTATGAGAAACTGCGGGCTGACAGATGACCAGATCAGAGCTGCGGTTTCACAGGAACTGGAGGGAGGCCCGAAATGAGGGCTGAGGATATGAGGACTGAGGATATAAGGACTGAGGATATGAGGACTGAGGATATGAGAAAAGATGATATAAGAACTGAGGATATAACAGCGGCATCTACCTGTCTGCTGCGTTTGCAGGATGTCATTAAAAAACGAAATGGCTGGAGGGTCTTGGATCACGCCTCTGTCACGGTCCGGGAAAACCGGATTATCGGAGTCGTGGGTGACAACGGAATTGGAAAGTCCACGCTTTTAAAATTGATGGCTGGTCTGCTCCGGCCGGATAGCGGGCAGATCATCCGCGAGGAAGCACTCCCTTCCTACATTCTTTCAGGGAGTCACTTTTACGAATGGATGACCGCGGACGACTGTGCAGGCTTCTATCGGGATTTTTATCCCGACTTTGATCGGGAACGCGCCCTGATGCTGCTGGAGCAGTCGAAGATCGACCGCAGGACACGGCTCTGCCGCCTTTCCAGGGGAAACCAGGAACGGCTCTGCATGATTCTGGGTCTGTGCAGGAAAAGCCGCCTCTATCTTTTCGACGAGCCCTTTGATGGAATCGACCCGTATTTCAAGAAAGATATGAAGCGCTTCCTCCTGGAGAATATGGCAGACAACAGCTCCATCGTCATGGCAACTCATCTGCTGAAGGATCTGGAGTCTCTGTTCGATGAGGTCATATTCCTCGCTGACGGGCGTGTCTGGCAGATGGAAACGGAAAAAATCAGAATGAAGCACCACAAATCCGTGGAACAGTATTATCTGGAGGAGATCAAACATGATTAGAGTATGGAAATCTATAAAATGGCAGCTTCAGGCAGTATTTTATGAGATACGGACAGCGGCGGCATTTTTCATCATTCTGAATGGGCTGCTTTTGATTCTCCCGCTTTCCGCCTGCCGTGTCATCGATAAAAAAGCTGGATTACTCGTCCTGCTCATCAGTATCTGTTACGCAGCTTCCCTGCTTTTGGGACTGTTTTACGGGATGAACCATATGCTGGAAAAGCCGGACGCCCGGCAGAATGAGCTCTGGCGCCTGGCCGAGCCCAATCCGTGGCTGCGGATATTCTCGCGCCTGACTGCGGTCGCGGCGGTCATGGCGTTTTCCTTTTTCAATGGGCAGGCCGGCACCATCCTGATGCGGAAATTCGCGGACGCAAACCATTCCTATTTCAGAATGCAGATGAAGGATGATATTCCCGGCGCTTTCCTGCAGTTCGCGCTGCTGCTTCCGCTCCTTTATCTCTTTTTGACACTGTCTTCCAGCAGGAGGCAGAACGGCCGCGGAAAAGCCCTTACGCTGATCGCCGCACTGTTCATCGGCCAGATGGTAAGCGATGCGTTAAAGAGCCTCCCCCTCATAGCCGGTGTCCCGGCAGGAACTGCGCTTCTCTTCTTCCTGCTCTGGCAGTCCGGTAAGCTGGAGGAGGAGAGAGATGTGCCATAATACCGTATCCTCACAGCGCCCTGTTATTCTTCCGATACTCCTTCGGCGACATCTGGTACCGCGCCTTAAAAATCCGATAGAAATAACTGGTATTGTCATATCCCACCGCCAGAGCCACATCCGCCACTGCCAGTCTCGTATTTAAAAGCAGGAACGCGGCCTGGTTCAGCCGTTTAATCTGCAAAAGTTCCTTGTATGTCCTTCCGGTCAGCCGTTTCACCATCCGGCTCAGCCAGTAGATATCGTATCCCAGCATGGAGGACAGCTCCGTCAGTTCTCCATCCCGGTAGTTCTCGTCGATATATCCCAGCACCTGGAAGATCAGCCTCTGATCGAAGCCCTCCCGGGTGTGGCTGATCTTATCTGTATAGTGCATCAGCTGAAGAAACAGGAGCCCCATGGTGACCTGGTTGATGCTCCGCTTATTAGGCTGGTCATTGAGCAGTGTCCAGACCATGTTTTCCACCAGATTCTGCACCGGGAGCACATCAGCCACCTTGAAATGCAGAAAGCTGGCGTACCGGGTGTCATTGCACAAGCAGCCCACCAGGAAATCCCGCAGCAGATTTTCCTCCTCCCCCATCATCTCAAAGGCGGTATCAAAAAACTCCGGCAAAATGATGAAGTTCACAGCGACATCGCCCTCTCCGGCAGGCAGAATCTCCTGGGTGGCATGCTGGTTTAAAAAGAGCAGCTCGCCGGTCCTTAAGATAACCGTCTCCCCGTCGATCATGTGGGTCGTCTCCCCCTTGCACATATAGATCACTTCAATGTAGTTGTGTTTGTGTTTCGGGAAGTGAACGAACCGGGTATGAGGCCGGATTCGGATCAGCTTGCCGTGCTCCAGCATCTTTCCGCTGTCAATATGGAAAGCCTCCCTCACCTCCGTTCGGCGTGATGTAATAAGCTCATCGCCCTTTGTGTACCTTGTCCTGTCAATCTCTGTGCGCCCGTTTAAGATTTCCCGCTCTTCTTCCGTGATCACACTGAGACGTTCCAGCATTTCCTGATTCACTGCACCGCCCCTCTCTTCTCTAGTGCCGCCGGACTTAAATGCGTACTGCATAGTACGTATTTAGGTCCGGCGGTACTAGTATAACGTATTGTAAGTCCTTGTGTGGACAGCGGGTGCTATATGCACAAGGACTTATGATACGTTATACTAATGCTGCATTTTTCGCGGCTCATAGTTCTTCCGCTACTCTCCCCACTCAATCATATTCTTCCAGCGCACTTCCTCCATGGCATCGGCCTCCACCACATAGGCGTGGACATCGTCCGTATCGGCCATCAGCCGAAAGACAGGCGTTCCATCATCGGATGTATCGGAAATCCACCTTGCGTCCGGAACGATCACCCCATTTTCCACTGTCATGGTCCACGAAGTCGATTCCCCATCCCCGTTGACACTGGTATAGGATATCTCTCCCTCCATCAGGTCGTCTGCAAAGTTTCCTTTCTTCACCGTCTTTTTCGCCCCGTCTCCGGTCACGCCTTCATAGTAATCGTATCCGCACTCTCCGGCGCCGTCCATGACGCCATCCGTCCACGTACCGACGGAATAATCGTAGCGGACTCCCTCGTCCAGCGTAATCGCCTGAAGGGCTACACACTGGCCAGACGGCTTACCGTCCTTAAAATCGCCGTAGAAGATGGTTCCCGCACGCTGAAACACGAGGCCGTGGCCATCCGCCTCGTCCTTCATCACGCCGCCGGTATGCGGATCAGCCCCCTGGGGGTCAATCGGCGCGGAATGCGGAGAGCCCCCCTCACTGTCGGCCGGCGAGGAATACAGACACGTCTCATCCGCCAGTTTTCCAAAAAACAAATCCTGAAATGCCGTATCATTCTCGTTCAGTACTCTCGCAGCGCCCTCCAAATCATTGGCGTGCATCTTCCCCTCCAGCAGATTTAAAAGCTGCTCCTCTGTATAAGTGAGCGAAATCTCGTGAACCGCAGTCTCTTCCATCTTCGATTCCTCGATGGATTCCTGTACCTCTTTGCTGGCAATCTCACTTTCGACCTGATGGATGGATTCCTCCATGCTGGCCTTTAAGTAACCGGATATCCGGACATTTCCAAGAATGCTTAAAACAAGCAGCAACACCGCAATCACGGCGGCAACTCCGGCGGTCCTTAGCGGAAAGTCCCTATTATTCTTCATATATTACTCCTCCTGTTCTCCATCTGATGACCAGGCTGTCTTAAGCAGCCGGATTCCCTCTTTAATCGCATCTTCACTGAGCATCGCATACCCCAGGATTACAGTAGGCACCACCACGGCCTTCCCCTCCCTGATCAGATAGGAAGACAGACCGTAAACCTTTACCCCCGCCTGTTTCGCAGACTCTACCAGCCACTCCTCCGTCCTGTTTTTCTTATCCGTCAGAAGCAGATGGAGGCCTGCATACTCTCCTTTTATCGTAAATTGTTTTTCAAACGGCTTCAGCGCGCCGATCAGAGTATCGTGCTTCGCCTTGTACACGGCCCGCATCCGGTTTAAATGGCGCTCATAATAGCCGCCCATCATAAACTGGTACAGGATATTCTGGTCGATTCTCGAAACCGTGGATGTATAAAAATTCACCCGCTCCCGGTAGACCGCCAGCAGCGGTTTCGGCAGCACAAGATAGCTGACACGGATAGCCGGCGCTACGGACTTTGAAAATGTTCCGCTGTAAATAACCCGTTCCCTTCCATCCATTCCCTGCAGGGCCGGAATCGGTTTTCCCTTATAGCGGAACTCACTGTCGTAATCGTCCTCGATCAGATAACGTCCCTCTTTTTTACAGGCCCAGGAGAGCAGCTCCTGCCGCCGTTTTACCGGCATCACGATTCCGGTCGGATACTGGTGAGACGGCATCACATAGGCGATATCCGCCCCGCTTTTCTCGAGCAGTGAAGTCTCCAGACCGGAGCCATCCATCTCCACGGGCACTACCGGATATCCCAGGCTCTTAAAGACGCGGTACGCCTGCTTGTATGTGGGATTTTCCATGGCTATGGTATGATCAGGACCCAGAATACGGGAAAGCAGCATCAATAAGTATTCCGTTCCTGCACCGACGACGATCTGCTCCGCAGTGCAGTTCACGCCTCTGGCCGAATGGAGATAGCCCCGGATCGCCTCACGAAAAGCCGGCTCCCCCTGGGGATCTCCGGTCGCAAACATCTCCTTGTTGTCGTCCACCAGCGTAGTCTTCGTGATCTTTCTCCATGTATTAAAGGGAAAACTGTCCAGATCGACGCCGCGCGGTGAGAAATCCACCTTGTATTCCGCCTCTCCGGCCGCCGGGTGACTATCCCCCGGTACTTCCCACGGATACGTGCCGAAAAATGGACTTTCCCCCCCGTTCTCCTGCCCCGTGATCACCAGCTCCTCGATACGCGACACAAAGTATCCTTTGCACGGTATCGATTCGATATACCCTTCTGACAGCAGCTGCTCATAGGCCATCTGCGTCGTGCTCCTGCTGACCTTTAAATGCTCCGCCAGAAGGCGGGTCGAGGGAATACGGGTGGAGGACTTTAAATTCCCCTTCTTTATCTCTTCTCTGATATATTCGTATATCTGTTCATAATAAGGCATCTCTGAATGACTGTCCAGAGGGATCATCAGTTCCACGTCTCCGCCTCCTTAAGACTGGTGTGCGGACACAATGGTCAAACACACGCCAGCGTACTGGTAAAGCATATCGAGGTAAAAAAAGTGCCGCGGGATCAGGTTCTTCCAGCCCGTCACCGCAGTACGGTCCGGCCAGGTCAAACATCATATCCCCCGCGGCATCTCTAATTGCCTGTTTATCAAAATGGTATCAAACGGCGAAACCTTTATTTCGCAATCTTAAAAGAACTCTTTAAGGACACGATCCGGTTAAATACCAGATGCTCCGAAGTGCTGTCCTTGCAGTCGGCACAGAAAAAGCCATTTCTCACAAACTGGTAGCTGTCGTACGGCTTCGCCTCGGCCAGCGCCGGTTCCACATAGCAGTTCTTTATAATGGTAAGAGAATTCGGATTCAGATTCAGACTTCCGTCCTCATTTAACTTGCCCTTTTCCTCATCCACGATGTTCTCATAGAGACGGCACTCTACTGTAACGGCAGTCCTGGCGGCTACCCAGTGAATGGTTCCCTTTACCTTTCTGGCTGTGAATCCGGAACCGCTCTTCGTCTCCGGGTCGTACGTACAGTGAACCACGGTTACATTGCCGTTCTCATCCTTCTCGCATCCGGTACAGGTCACGAAATAGGCGTTCATCAGACGGACCTCGTTGCCCGGGAACAGACGGAAATACTTCTTAACCGGCTCTTCCATGAAATCTTCCCGCTCGATGTAGAGTTCTTTTCCAAAGGGCAGTTTTCTCTCTCCCAGCTCCGGATTCTCTAAATTGTTAGGAGCGTCCAGATATTCTATCGTGTCTTCCGGATAGTTGTCGATTACCAGCTTCACCGGATCTAAAATAGCCATCATTCTCGGCTTCTTCAGCTTTAAGTCCTCGCGGATACAGTATTCCAGCATGGCGTAATCCACGGAGCTGTTCGCCTTGGACACACCTACCAGATCCACAAACATGCGGATGGCTTCCGGCGTATAGCCTCTTCTTCTCAGAGCGGCGATGGATACGAGACGCGGGTCATCCCAGCCGTCCACAATCCTGTCTTCCACCAGCTTCTTGATATAGCGCTTACCGGTAACCACGTTCGTCAAGTACAGCTTTGCAAACTCAATCTGGCGCGGCGGGTTCTCAAATTCACATTCTCTCACCACCCAGTCATACAGCGGTCTGTGATCCTCAAATTCCAGCGTACAGATCGAATGTGTGATGTGCTCCACCGCATCCTCGATCGGATGGGCAAAATCATACATCGGATAGATGCACCACTTATCGCCAGTGTTGTGATGGCTCATACGGGCCACCCGGTAGATAACCGGATCACGCATATTGATATTCGGGGAAGCCATATCGATCTTGGCGCGGAGCACCTTCTCTCCGTCCTGATACTTTCCTTCCTTCATCTCCTCAAAGAGCTTTAAGTTCTCTTCGATGCTCCGGTTCCGGTAAGGGCTTTCCTTACCCGGTGTCTTAAAATCGCCGCGGTATTCACGAATCTCATCCGCAGTTAAATCACAGACAAATGCTTTACCCTTCTTGATTAAGAAGACCGCGCACTCATACATCTGCTCGAAGTAATTGGAGGCAAAAAACAGCCTGTCTTCAAAATCAGCGCCCAGCCACTTCACATCCTCAATAATGGATTCCACGAATTCCGTCTTCTCTTTCGTCGGATTTGTATCATCAAAACGAAGGTTAAACTGTCCGCCATACTTCTTAGCCAGTCCGTAGTTTAAAAGAATGGACTTTGCATGTCCGATATGCAGATATCCGTTTGGTTCCGGTGGGAATCTGGTCTGAACATGATTATAAACGCCCTCTGCCAGATCCTTATCTATCTCCTGCTCGATAAAGTTTTTAGAAACAACCTCTTCTTTTTCCGCAGTTTCTAATACTTCTCTGTTTTCTTCCATCTTGTTTCCTCCATATAAATAGTCCCAATAATATGGTATCATATCATATTTGGGAGAAATAGGAAAGGGGGAATGATAATTTTGTGGGGGGTACGCCCCAGTGATTGCGGAGAGGGCGAGGAGGCCGGGGAGGAGGAGCGTACAGCTTCTTGTTTCCTCGGTGGCAGGAACTAAAGCGGGAAGACAGGAAAAATGGGCGGATCGGGCAAACTACGGAAGAAATCCTGAAGGATTTTTCCTCCGTGTGCCCTCGAAAGTCGGCTTGGAGGCCAACTTTCGCCACCCATTTTTCCTGCCTTCCCGCTTAAGTTCCTGCGAACCTCGGAAAAGGAAGCTGTACACTCCTCCCCCCCGGCCTCCTCGCCCTCTCCGCAATCACTGGGGCTGTGTACTGGCTTTATATGGGAGAAAGGCTGCAGCGTGTTCTACTGCCTCTAATCAATAGCGGGCGGCGGAGTCCCATTCTGATTTGCGGGAGTCGTATTGGTCGTTTAACCAGTTTACGACGGATTCTCTGCCTTCTTCGGTAAAGGGGAAGGTGTTCTTTACCTTGTTCTCGTCCGGGGTTGCTTCGAAACAGTAGGGTTCCGGGTAGACGACTGCCTCGAACTGGTCTTCGGCTTTTACTACGCGGTAACGCATTCCCTTAAAGCTGCCTGTGTAGGCCTCTTTCTTGAAGAAGGCCATCGGCACAAATGTTTCCTTTTTTAATGCTCCCATACGTTAAATGCCCCCGCTTTCTTCTTCATTTCGCAGATTATCGTAAATTCTGGAGACCAGGGAGATGATCGTATCCATCTCTTCGTCGGAAATGCCTTCCATCATCTCTTCCTCCAGTCCCTCGAAGGTCTCTTTTACCTTTACCGCCATCTTCTTCCCATCCTCTGTCAGGGAAATTAAGAAGGAACGACGGCACTGCGGATTGTCGTTTCTGATAATATATCCCATGGCTTCCAGACGGTCCAGCGCACGTGACAGCGTGGCCGGCTCGATACAGCACGCCTCTGCAAGCTCTTTCTGTGTGATTTTATCTTTAATGAACAGCTGGCTTAACACCCTGGGCTGTCCCGCGATCAGCCCCATATCGGTCCATACCGGATGGATCCGCCTCTTCCTGGCCATCTCGGTACGGAACATTAACTCCCTGACCTCCTGCTTTCGGTCCATTTTCTCTGTTACCGCCTTTCTTATCGATCACAATCCAACGCCACTTATTATGCCTTTTTTCTCGCCGGATTTCAAGATTTTATCCGTATTTTTTTGTAAAATCCATGTAAAGAAATTACTGCCCGGAGCATGGCCGGGTCCTGACAGGCCGCTCATTCCAGTTCAAACTGGCCCGTATAGAGCCGGTAATACCGTCCGCCCTGTTCCAACAGCTCCTCGTGGCTTCCGCGCTCCATGATCTTCCCGTGCTCCAGGACCATGATGGCCTTGGAATTACGCACCGTGGAAAGGCGGTGCGCGATGACGAACACCGTTCTGTCTTCCATCAACGCGTCCATGCCCTTCTCAATCAGGTGCTCCGTCCTCGTGTCAATGGAGCTGGTCGCCTCATCCAGTACCAGCACAGGCGGAGAAGCCACCGCGGCCCGGGCGATAGCCAGAAGCTGTCTCTGGCCCTGGGACAGATTCGCGCCGTCGCTTTCCAGAACCGTCTGGTAGCCCTCGGGCAGACGCCGGATAAAGGAATGCGCATTGGCAATCTTCGCCGCATTGATTACGTCCTCCTCTGTAGCTTCCAGGTTTCCGTAGCGGATATTCTCCTCGATGGTCCCGGTAAATAAGTGGGTATCCTGGAGGACAAATCCCAGGGAGCGGCGCAGGTCCGCCTTCCGGATCTTTGTGATGTCAATTCCGTCATAGGTGATCACACCGCCCTGTATCTCATAAAACCGGTTGATCAGATTGATAATGGTCGTCTTCCCGGCTCCCGTGGAACCCACAAATGCGATCTTCTGCCCCGGCTTGGCAAAGAGGCTGATGTCATCAAGAATCTTTTTCTTATAATTGTAGCCGAACACCACATGCTCAAAACGAACGTCGCCCGTCAAGGGGATAAGGGTGTTGTCTCTTCCTTCTTCGTCCGGCATCTTCCAGGCCCAGAGGCCGCTCTTCCGGCTGCATTCGCAGAGGCTGCCATCCGGCTTCTCCTCCACACGGCACAGCGTCACGGTTCCTTCATCCACCTCCGACTCTTCGTCCATCATTTCAAAGATGCGCTCCGCGCCGGACAATGCGGCCAGGATGAAATTCACCTGCTGGGTGCATTGATTGATCGGCATGGCGCTCTGCCGGACATAGACCAGGTAGGAAGCCAGGCTTCCGATGTCCATGAGTCCTGCCAGTGCGAATAAACCGCCCACGCAGGCCGACACAGCATAGTTTAAATAGGAAATACTGACGACTACCGGCACCATCAGGCCGGAATACGCCATCGCATTGGTGGACGCCTGACGAAGCCGCTCATTTCTCCTGCAGAATTCTTCAAAATCCTTCTTCTCATGGTTGAAGACCTTCTCCACCTTCTGTCCTGCCACCATCTCCTCGATAAATCCGTTGATCTCGCCCAAATACTTCTGCTGTTCCATGAAATATTTCCGGCTCCGTTTCCCATTGAACCGGATAAACAGGAACATGAGCGCCATACAGCCCAGCACGATAAGCGACAGCCGGAAGCTTAAGATCACGATCATCACCATGGTGCCGACCGTCGTGATAAAGCTCTGGATCAGCAGTGTGAAGCTGTTGTTCAGCGCCTCGGCAATCGTATCCACATCGTTGGTGAAATGGCTCATCAGCTCTCCATGAGTATGGGCGTCAAAATACGCCAGCGGCAGCGTCTGCGTGTGATTGAAAAGATCCTTTCGTATCTCCTTTACGATCTTCTGTGACGTTTTCACCATCAGCCGGTTATACCCCAGCGTGGCCGATGCTCCCACCGCATACAGGATCCCCATGAAGAGCAGTGCCTTCACAAGTCCCGGAATATCCTTTGGGATGATGTACTGGTTGATAATCGGCTTCAGCATATACGTACCGAATACGCTGGCAAGACTGCTGACAATCACCAGGATTCCCACGACAAACATGGAAAATTTATGTCTTCCCATATAGGAAATGAGCCGCAGCAGCGTCCTTTTCGTGTTCCTCGGTTTCTTGTAACCGATGTATTTCGCCATTATAAGCCCACCCCTTCCTGCTGAGAATAATAGATTTCCTGGTAAATGGGATCTTTCGCCAGCAGCTCCTCGTGACTGCCTGATGCGTGAACCTTTCCGTCGTCCATGATAATGATCTGGTCTGCTCCCGAGACGGAGGTGATCCGCTGGGCTATGATGATCTTCGTCATGTCAGGAAGGCTTTCCTTAAGACCGCTCCGGATTCCCGCCTCAGTAGCCGTGTCCACGGCGCTGGTAGAATCGTCGAGAATCAGGATCTTCGGCCGCTTTAAGACAGCCCTTGCGATACAGAGACGCTGCTTCTGGCCTCCCGATAAGTTTACGCCGCCCTGATCGAGATACGTATCGTAACCCTCCGGGAAACGTTCCACGAACTCAGCTGCCCCGGCGATATCACACGCCCACGCGATTTCCTCTTTCGTGGCATCCTCTTTTCCCCATCGCAGATTATCTTCAATCGTCCCGGTAAACAGGGTATTTTTCTGCAATACCACGGCTACCGCGTCCCGCAGATGCTCCAGCGGATACGCTTTCACCGGCTTTCCATCGATGAGTACTTCCCCCTCCGTGGCTTCATAAAGCCTCGGAATCAGCTGGACCAGCGTCGTCTTGGCCGAACCGGTGCCGCCGATAATCCCCACGGTCTGCCCCGGTTTGATGTCGAGACTGACATCGGACAGGACGTACTCCTTCGCATTCTTCTTATATTTAAATGACACGTGATCGAAGGTAATTCCGCCTTCTTCCACAGTAAGTGATTCTCTGCTTTCGTCCTGAATCTCAATTTCCTCATCCAGGACTTCCAGAATACGTTTTCCAGAGGCCATGGACCGGGTCACCATCATGAAGACATTGGAGATCATCATCAGGGAATTGAGGACCTGAAGCACATAGCTTAAGAATCCGGTGAGTTCCCCCACCTGCATTCCTCCGATAAAAATCAGATTGCCGCCGAACCACAGAATGGACACGATGGTCGCATACATCACGTACTGCATGGCGGGCATGTTCATACACGCCAGGCCGAAGGCCCTCTCCGATACGGTCTGCAATTCCGAGTTGACTGCGTCGAATTTCTCCATCTCGTGGCCTTCCCTGACATAGGCCTTTACCACGCGGACCGCCGTTAAATTCTCCTGTACGATCCGGTTGACCAGGTCGATGCTCTTCTGCATCCGGGAGTACAGGGGCCTCACATGGCTGATGATAAGAAACAGGATAACCCCCAGAAGCGGAGCCGCCACCAGGAAGATCAGCGCCAGCCTGGCATTGATGGAAAATGACAGGCAGAGAGCCGTCACCATCATCACAGGTGCACGCACAATGGGCCGGAGGCCGGTAGTTACCGCGTTCTGAATTACCGTCACATCGCTGGTAAGCCTCGTAACGAGAGACGATGTGGTGAAATGATCTGTATTGGAAAAAGAGAAGCTCTGGATCTTCTGATATTCCGCCTTCCGAAGCTCCGCTCCCAGCCCCTGGCCGCACAGCGCCGCAAATCTGGAATACGCGGCGCCAAGCCCCAGCGCCATAAGCGCCAGTATGCACATCTCGATTCCCTTTGTAATAATATACCTTCTGTCTCCGTTTGCCACGCCGACATCGATGATATCCGCCATAACGAGCGGAATCACCAGTTCGAACATGACCTCCAGCGCCACACAGGCACAGCTGAAAAGCCCGTATTTCCGGTAATCCTTCATGTAACCGTAGAATCTTCGAAACATGTCTGCCTCCATCTCTTCACTTGCAGTTTCAACTGTTGCAATCGCAACAATTTATCATATACTATACGGCTAATTTCTGCATTTGTCTACTGAAAGTCTGCCAAAATCATGAAAAATTCATTTACCTTCGATTCATTTTCTGCTACACTATATTACAGGGTTGCAATCACAGAATTACAATCACAGCATTACAAGTTATGTTATGAAAAGGAATACATCAGAGAAGGTCAAAGGAGGAACTTATGAAACAGGATATGATAGTCATTCTGGATTTGGGAAGTACAGATAATACAAGGCTGGCGCGGGAAATCCGTGAGGTCGGCGTCTACAGCGAAATTTATCCCCATGACATTACCGCGGAAGAGCTCAAAAAACTTCCCAATGTCAAGGGTGTGATCATAAACGGAGGACCTAACCATATCGTGGACGGCGTACGGATCGACGTACTGCCGGAGATCTACGAGGCAGGCTATCCAGTCATGGCCGCCGGCCACGAACCGGCAGCCTGTGAGAACAGCGTAACCGAATGGCCAGAGGACGAAGAGACAAGAGTATCACTGGTAAGAGAATTTGTATTTGACACCTGCCATGCGCAGGCCAACTGGAACATGACGAATTTCATTGCCGACCAGGTAGAACTGATCCGCAGCCAGGTAGGCGATAAGAAGGTTCTTCTTGCACTCTCCGGCGGTGTGGACAGCTCCGTTGTAGCCGCCCTTTTAATCAAGGCCATCGGCAAACAGCTCACCTGCGTCCATGTCAATCACGGCCTGATGCGCAAGGGCGAGTCTGAGTCCGTTATCGACGTATTCAAGCATCAGCTTGACGCTAATTTAGTCTACGTGGACGCTGTCGATCGTTTCCTTGGCAAGCTGGCCGGTGTTGCTGATCCGGAGCAGAAAAGAAAGATTATCGGAGCGGAATTTATCCGCGTTTTCGAGGAAGAAGCCAGAAAACTGGAGGGAATCGAATTCCTGGCACAGGGAACGATCTATCCCGACATCGTGGAGAGCGGAACCAAGACGGCGAAGATGGTCAAATCCCATCACAACGTAGGCGGTCTCCCGGAAGATTTACAGTTCCAGCTGGTAGAACCGCTGCGTCAGCTGTTCAAGGATGAGGTCCGCGCCTGCGGCGTAGAACTGGGACTTCCAGCAGAGATGGTATACCGCCAGCCGTTCCCGGGTCCTGGTCTGGGCGTGCGCTGTCTCGGAGCCATCACAAAAGAACGTCTGGAAGCAGTCCGCGAATCCGACGCCATCCTGCGCGAAGAATTTGCCAATGCCGGACTGGACAAGACCGTATGGCAGTATTTCACCGTCGTGCCTGATTTCAAATCCGTTGGCGTCCGCGACAACGCCAGATGCTTCGATTATCCGGTCATCCTCCGCGCCGTCAACACCATCGACGCCATGAGCGCATCGATTGAGCAGATCGACTACGCCGTGCTGTTAAAGATTACAGACAGGATCTTAAAAGAAGTGAAGAATGTAAACCGTGTGTGCTATGATCTGAGCCCGAAGCCTACGGCTACGATTGAGTGGGAATAATGCCGGAGACGGCGCGCCCCGCATGAATGCAGTTTTTACCTGCCGCTTTGCATCTTGACAATGGAATAATACTATTTGTGTCCGCCCGGTATTCAAGAGAATAATCGCAAAGGCACATACAAAAAGGAGCCCTGCTGAACGACAAATTCAGCAGGGCGCCTTTTTGCTTGTCCTTACTTTGTTTTCCGCTATTGGATGGCAGTCCTGCACATTCAGCCATAATACCTTGCATAACGAATAGATTTATGTACTGTTTTGTGCTATACTTTATCAAAACACCAAAGTGGATACGTCTTAGGAGGAAATAATGGGATTTGCTCGTGTTCTCAAAGATGGCAATGGAGACCCGTCGGGCTATCGTGAATGTGATGGTGAAGTCGCCTATATGCCGAAGCAGCAATCGTACGAAAATATATTTCATCTAGTCCAAAACATTGATATTGATACAATGGAGATTGTAAACCACGATTTTATTAAAGATTTCAAGCACGTTTACCGCAGAGGAAAGCTGCTGCAAGAGATCAGTCCAGAAGATTTTCATAAATATAATGCTATTTATGTGGGAAATCATCAAGTTATATATACCCCTTATGGAAATGGGAGAATCGCCCATCCGGAGTCTTTTGAGGTTCTGGACGCCGGAGGTATTCCGGAAGGCGAAGTCTTTCCAGCCAGTTATGGCAGAGATAGTGAGTTTGTGTATTATTTTACGGGATCAACTGACACTACATACGCTGTGCGCCTGAAAGCCTGTCATACCCCCTTGTTCTTTACCGTACTCAAATGGGGGTACGCAATGGATGACAAACATGTCTATTTTCGCGAGCATACAATTAAATATGCCGACCCCAAAACGTTTGAGGTTTTAACGGCTGGATATGCCAGAGACAGGCTGCATGTTTTCATTAGAGACAGGGCCTTCAAGGCTGACCCAAAGACCTTTTTTATACTCCAGGATACTTACGCCCAAGACTGTGATCACATGTATCGAAATGGTTTTATTGTTGATGATGTGAACCGATCGATAACATAAGAAAGGACCTGCCGGAATCTGCCTCAATTTGAGACAAATTTTGACAGGTCCTTTCTTCATGCTCTGACAGTTTTCACAGCATAAATCCCTTTGTAATATCTTCCGCCAGGCGTCATGAGACGCCCGGTCCAATCTCTTTATTCCCTGAACTCCCAGTTGGTACTCCAGGTCCCTTCTCTCCGCTCTCCGGTGAAGCCGCCGTAGTCGAAGCTTCCGTCTCCGGGGCCTTTGTAGGGGCCGCAGTCTGGCTCTCTGTCGGCTTTGGCGCAGGAGCTTCAGACGGGGCCGTGGTCTCGGAAGGCGCCGTCGTAGCTGCCGGGGTAGTAGCCGCCGGAGTGGTGGCCGCCGTTGTCTCCGGTGCCGCGGTCGTCGGCTGTATTGGCTTGCCCGCCGGTGTTGAGGTGGTCTTCGACTCAGTTCCCTCCAGATGGTAACAGAGTACCGGAGTCCCCGCCGAGATGTTCTCAAATATCTTCTGTGCTACGGAATGCGGCAGGTTGACGCAGCCGTGAGATCCGCCGTTCTTATACAGCGTGCCTCCAAAGCTGGAACGCCATGTCGCATCATGGAGACCGATCCCGCCGTTAAACGGCATCCAGTAATCCACTGGCGTCTTATAATCTTCGCCCTTTAAAACCGCGTCCTTCTGCTTATAGGTCAGGGGATAAACTCCCGCCGGAGTCGCCCATCCCTTGGCTTCATTACCCGACACAAAGTCAGATTCCACCACAAGACTGCCGTCTTTATAGTAGAAAAGGTGCTGTGCCGTCAAGTTAATCTCCACATAGGTGCTGCCATAATCATTAGCCCCATGGCTGACCGCCTTCTGCTTGTAGACCGGTTCTCTCGTCTGACTCTCGCCTGAACGGATTATGGCTGCCAGTTCATCCGCCTCCGCGGACTGATCGATTCTCCAGCCATAGCTTCCTCCCGTAATCCTAACGGTCTTTCCGTAGGAGGTATTAAGAGTTTTTGCCTTATTATAGGTATCGTATTTGGAGGCCAGACTCTTCACATACTCCGTGACCGCTCCGCTGCTGACATATGCGTTTCCATCGTCACCGATACCGATCCAGTCCTTGATGGTATCGCCGCTCAGCACCTCCCGGCTGTCTCCAAAGGTATACGTCACTCTGACATTCACAAATTTATTAAGCGCCTGCACGCGGGCGAGGAGCTCTGCGTCGTCACTGGGAACTCCCGGCTTCACGTAGGCATCCAGTTCCTCCAGGGACAGCTCCCTCTGTAGGCCGTTTACCGCCTCCGCGATACCGGCCATCACCTTCTCTCTATCCAGTTCGCTTCCCTCTACCGCAGGAATCACACTATATCCCTGACCTGACACATACTCTGACATCACCGCATCCTGTGGTTTCACCACCTGCGCCTCATCAAAGCAGTTCAACGCATCCACCACGCCCGTAAGCTTCTCATCACTAAACTGGATCATAGTATCAATCTCAAAAGTCTGAGTCGCCTTCCGATGTCGGAACCAGTCGTTGGGCTCCTGTTCCTCCAGAAGCCTCTCAAGGCTGCCGTCAAACACCGATTCCAGGCCGATCTCATCGCCCGATATCACTTCCTCTGCGCCGCCCCGCTCCTTGATGGTCAACGTATATCCGTCGATGCCCGAAGCGATCAGCTGCTTCACTTCATCCACAGTCTTCTTCGACGCATCAATGCCGTTAATAGTCGTATTTTGGAAAAACACAGTACGATACTGTTTTCCCGTCTGTATGTACAACACGGTAACCGTGGCGGCCGCCGCCACTGCGATACCGCCGCAGACAGCTGCCCAGAACTTTACGCCCAGCCGCTTTTTCTTTCTGCTGCGTGGTTTTTCTCTTTCCATTTAATTCCTACCTCTTTACTAGCAATTAGTTAATGTGTTTATTATAACGCATGGCCATGCATGATGTCCAACCTTTTTCTGATAAGATTTTATGACATTTTTATTACGATCCTCTCTCATATAAAAACAAATTTTATTTTCAATCCCCCGCTTCCAACTTTTACTTTTTCGCTTTTCGCTTTTTGTTTTTCGCTTTTTCTAAATCAAAGCTTCGCACACAGAAAGGTTCTTCCCCGCCTCCGGTTGCGTCCCGGTGCAGGGGGAGTTGATA